>Ga0247844_1000698_pt1 | contig 69424 bp, 56 predicted proteins | sample LaCtaG_FD_192421 | JGI IMG/M metagenome (GOLD analysis project Ga0247844, IMG submission 192421) | Freshwater microbial communities from meromictic Lake La Cruz, Castile-La Mancha, Spain - LaCruzMarch201714.5m_1 | ecosystem: Environmental > Aquatic > Freshwater > Lake | place: Spain: Castile-La... | reverse complement strand
CGAGGAAACCATGCGCCTCTACCACCACGACCAGGTCTGGCGCTCGACGGATCCCGCCTATTGGACCGACCCCCGGCGCTTTGATGAGTGGCGCGCGAAATACTCCACGCCCGACTTCCTTTTCGAGATCGACTGCGAAACCCCAAAGACACGCTTCGGCCACCTGTGGTGGCTCGGCTGGCAGCCCGAATATGCGCCCTGGCATGACTACGACGCCTACTGGTCGCAGTGGGAGGTGGGCGGCGGGCGACGGCGGGGCGAGCCGCCCCCCCCGTTCACCCAGCGGATGCAGGCCCAGGTGATCCGCGCCCAGGTGGCCAGGGGGGCGCTTCCGGTCTACGCGCACCCCACGAGCTGGTGGTGGCAGGACGGGCAGCACGTCACCAACATCGCATCGACCCTTGTCCCCGACATCCTCACCGGGCAGGCGGCCGGATGCCTCGTCGTGATGGGCTACGAAGCCAACCACCGCCACTACCAGGAGCTTTGGTTTCACCTGCTCAACAAGGGGGTCTTCATGACCGGCGTGGCCGAGACCGACGCCTGCCTCGACATGGTCCCCTTCGAGCGGGCGGTCTTCCAGAACATCGTGTCCGTGACCGATTTCAGCACCCACGGGATCCGGGACGAGCTGGTGGCCGGCCGCAACGTGATGACCACCGGACCCGAGCTCGGGCTGGCCTGCGGCGCCTACGGGCCCGGCGACGTCTGCCCCGAGGCGGGAGGCCCGTTGGACCTCGGCTGCTCGAACATCCGCCCCGAACACACCTACCGCCTCTCCATCATCCATGGCGGCCGCGTGGCCAGGGAATGGGAGGTCCGGGGCCTCTCCCGGTTCAGCACCACCCATGCCCATGAGGGAAGGGGCTGGGTCGTCGCCCGGCTCGTCAACGAAAGCCTCCCCCACGACGCCGCGCTGACCAACCCGGTTTTTTTCGGGAGCGCTCCCGAGCGCGTGACCGGACATCCGCTTCCGGAAAAGGAAATCGCCTGGTGGAAACTCCCGGGGGCCCTGGAGCGAAGTTACTATCTTGCCAAAGGCGAATGGTTGCGCGATTTTCCGGGTCGGGAGCCGGGACAAGTCCCGTGGGAGGCCTTCGGCTGGGACGGCTGGGCGTCCCTGCTCGCGAACCAACCCGACCTGCCATGACCTCGCTGCCCTCCGCATTCCCGGCGTCCTGCCGGCCGCTCCTGCGGCGGGGATTCACCCTCATCGAGCTGCTCGTGGTGATCGCCATCCTTGCAATTCTGGCCGGGCTCACCGTCTCGGTGGGCCCCTCGCTTGTCGGCGCGTCCGGCATGAGCGGATCCCTCTCCGCCGTTTCCAGCGCCGTCTCGCTGGCGCGCTCCGAGGCGATCCGCTCCCGCAAGCAGACGTATTTCGCGCTGGCGCCGGAGTCGCCGCTCGATGGGCTCAGCTTTGCCGCCTATGCGATCCTGCGAAAGGAAGATGCCTCCGGGACAAACTACGCTTACGTCAGCCCCTGGAAAAAGCTGCCCGTCGGCGTCCTTTTCCGGCCCGACGCTGCCGACTCGGTGCACCAGTTAACGAACAGCTCGCTCCCCTATCCCACCGCCACGGGCGCCACAAGCATGCTCCGCGTGATCAGCTTCGTCTCGGACGGATCACTGGAGGAGGACCTCCACCCCTCAAAGCCCCGGCTCCCCCTGCAGGCCGGAACCCGCGCGGCGGCGTCCGACCCGCCGCTCTACCGCGGGGCCTACCTGACTAACGAAATTGTTGTCGAGCGCATGAGCGGCAAGGTGAACGTCCAGCGCGCGGGGGAGTCTGAGCCATGAGCCGCATGCGTTGAGGCGCCCGCCAGGGGTTCTCCCTTGTCGAGATCGTGATGGCCCTCGGGCTGGTGAGCTTTTCGATGCTGGCCATCTTTGCGATGCTGGCGCACGGGCACAAGACAAGCCGGGAGTCCCGCCTCGAGAGCGTCGCGGCGCTGCTTTCGGGCAAGGCGATCAGCGCCCTCCGCTCCGCCGATAACTGGGAGACGCCGCGGTTCCCGGAATACACCGGCGCCCGCACGCTCACCCAGATCGCACAGGGCAGCCCCGTGTCCGTCACCAATTACTACGACAGCGACCTCGAGCGGCTCCCGGAATCCGGCGACCCCTCGCTGCGCACCTTCGCCATGGTCAGCACGCTGGCCCCCCTCGACCCCTCGCTGCTCGTCTCCCCGGACGCCGGCGTGACGGCATCCCTCGCGCGGCTGCCGGCGGCCGCCAACACGGTCGCCCTCAACCTCGAAGTGTCCTCGACCCCGCGCCTGAAGACCAACTACGTCTCCGACCAACGCCTTGTCACCTACTACCTCAGCAGCAACGCCATCTGGCGGGCTGTCGTCGAGCCCACCGCCAGCAACTACCCGGTCCCCTGGAACCCCCTGCTCCCCGAATGGTGGACGAACAACGTCACCAACGAGGCGGAGGCGCTCCTCCAGGGGGTCTACCCCTACGACTCCGGCTACCCCGACCCGTTTGTCTACACGCTGCGCGACGGCAGCCTCGTCTCCAGCACGACCGCCACCAACCCCCCAAGCGGGCTCACGATCGGATTCGCCATCGCCGGCCGGCGCGCCCGCGCCCGCGAGTCCACCCCCACCAACCAGCTCAAAAAAATCAAATACGACATCGAGCTGAACGTCCCCCCCGCCTTCAACCCATGAGACGCCTTCAAAGATTCCGCCGCGCGGCCGCGCTGCCGTTTGTCCTGCTGCTGGTCGCGCTGAACGTGACCGTCATCGTGGCCCTCCTGACCTACGCGACGACCGAGCTCCAGGCCTCGCGCAACTCGGTCCACACCGAGGCCGCCCGCGCGCTCGCCCAGAGCGGCGTCGAGCTCGCCGCCTCCCTCGTCGCCGCCAACTCGACCAACAACGGGTTCGTCACCTACCAGCGCGTCACCAACGTCGGCGGCGCCTGGCGCCTCGAAACCAAAATTGCCACCGTCACCGCCCCCGACCCGGCCCGGCCCTGGAAAACCGTGGCGGCAAATCCTGCCGCCCTGCACTCCGGCTTCGCCGCCGGCTCCAACGGCGTGGACCTCAACTTCGCTGTCGCGGGGGATGCCTCGGCGGGGTTCATCGCCCCGCGCGTCAACCTCAGCGGCTGGACGAACCTCTCCGGCGACATGTTCCGCATGGAGTGGCTCTACATCTACAAGGGCAGCACCAACGACCCGAAAAACCTCGTCGGTAGGGTCGCCTACTGGGTCGATGACGAAAGCAGCAAACTCAACGTCAACTACTCGGGGATCACGAACTTTTATAACACGAACGACTACTCCTGGTCTGCAGGCTACACCCAACTGACTATTGAACATGCGGGGCTTCCCAAGCAGGCGAACATGTATGGTGAGAAATGGCCGATCCAAATGGAATTCGGCGGCGTCGGCGGAATCTCCACCACGAACGCGTATCAGATCATCAGCAGCCGCGCGGTCCCGAAGACGCCGGGGTTCAAACCTTATCCCAGCGTGCTGGGCGCAAGGATCGGAACCATCAACAAACCGGGAGGCCTGGCCATCACAAACCTCGCACAGCAGTCGGCCTTTGGGTTTTCGGCAACCGTCTTTTCCAAGGAGGAGGAGCGCTCGTATAGCACCGGGAGAAAGCGCTTTGATCTGCTGAATGTTTATCCTGTTGCCCCCGTGGTGACAACTATCAGCAGTATACAAGATGCCATCGTGGCGGACAATCCCAAGTTCGCCCAGAAATATGATCTGCCAACATTCGGAGCCGGGCTCTATTCCCGCGTCCAGCCCATTTATAAAACAGATGTTTCACCACAGATTCTGCCTACAACCACATTCGGGACATCGAAAATATATGCCCGGGGAATGCCGTTGGTGAACGAGGTCTCCGTCCGGGCGATCGTGGCAAACACGAATGGGACAAATTCCGGCAGCCTAATAACGGATGTCGGGTTTATCGTTCTCTCCAAGTCCTCTCCCAACACCAACGACTCCCGGTTCACATGGGCCCCTTCCATCTCGAACATATCGACCAATGGACTCCAAGTGGAAATCGCTTTCGCCACCAATGCCATGTTCGGGCTGCCTGTCGCCAATCAAACCAACTCGCCATCCACAAACGCTTGGTATTCTCCCACCCAGAACCCGGGGCCGACAAACAGCGCGTTTACCGGTGCCATCAAAGTCATCTCCGCCACGAATCCCATCACTGGAACCACCAACAGCCTGACCTGGACATTTCCGACAAACATCATGGTCAATGTGAAATACAACGGCCAGAGCTACCAGAAGTTTGAGATCCCGGTTCCAACAAGTGCGCCGCTCCCCATGGCAGCAGGTCAGACAAATGTCTTCCATCTCGTCTCGCAGCCCAGCGGGGATGGCGGCCAACGCGGAGACCCGAGGTTCAATGTCTTCAAGACCTATCTCAATATAGCGACCAACACCAACGTTTCGTCCCTGAAAGCCAGCCTCGGAACGCTCAACACCAATTCGGTAAACCTAGTGGATCCCCCCAACTGGCAAGTTGACAGCTATGCGAGTGCAACCAACAGTCCGGACCTCGTCGAGAGCGCATTATTCTTCGGTCCCGATCGCGGAATCCCGCAATACACGAGCGACAAGGACCAGGGGTTCGGGTCAGGATTAGCGGGCGTGGGATGGATCGGCGAGGTTCCTGTGACAACTTTATCCTCTCCGTACTTAGCGTGGTCCACTCCGAGGCTCTGGGGGGATGGCCGCCCCGTGATCAACGGGGTGGAGTATCCTCCGGACTGGCTCCTCTTGGACGCATTTCACATGGCTGCCTACCCCGCAGAGCCGGAGACGGCACCTGCCGACGAGCGGACATTCAGCTCCTACGGAAGGGTCAACATCAATGCGGCAAAACCATTTTTCCAGGTGGCTCGCAACTCCAAAACCCAGTCCGACACCATCATCGATTCCGTAACCGTCAAGGCGCAGACCATCGATTTTCGCGAACCCAACCCAATCACTTCTCTGAACATCCCATTCCGCAATGTTCCCTTCGGAAATGAGTCGACAAATGCCACCAACCACCGAGGCCTTCTGCTCTCCCGGATTCTTCAAATGTCGTCGGACCGGAATTCCACCAACAACCCCTATACGACGCATTTTGAATTTTTAGCGGAGCTTGCGGCAACCAATTTGCAATACAGCCCGGATTGGTGGATGGCCCCGAACACCAATACTGGCAGCATCTACACCGCCACCAACACGACCGACCGGCGGATTGAGGGGATCGTGAGGAGCCTGAACCAGAAGCTGACCACCCGCGGCAACCAGTTTTCCATCTTCAGCCTGGCGCAGGTCCTGCAGGTGACGTCGTCCGGGCAGACGAACGTGGTGGGGGAGTCTTACCTGCAGGCGGTCTACGAGCGCGCTCCGGAGTATGATGAGTCCACCGGGGCGATCACCAACTCGCCGACCGGCGCCCCGCCGATGCGCCAGCTCTACCTCCGCGAATTGCGGTATTAGGTACCAGCCTGATCAGGAGCTTCCCGCCTGGCCGATGGTGCCGCGTCGCTCGACGAGGGTGGCGTTGACTTGGGCCATGCGCGCGCGGTCGAGGGGGTAGCGCGTGAGGAGGGCCATGGCGAGCGCGACGAGGATAAACGGGATGGTGGCCAGAAGGATGCGCATCCGGTCGAGGACCTCTGCGGGCTGGTGCGCCCCGTTCGAGATCCGGAAGCCGACCAGCTCGACCAGCGGGCCGGAAAGCGCGGCGCCGACTGCAAACGCCATTTTGAGCTGCCAGGAGTAGATGGAGGAGAACGATCCCTCGCGGCGCTCGCCGGTGCGCAGCTCGTCATAGTCGACGATGTCGCCCAGCATCGGCGGGATCACGACCCACATGCCCGCAGTTGCCGGGGCAAGGAGCACGCCGGTGAGGATCGTGAGGTAGGGCATGGCCGGCGTGTAGGTGAAGATCGTGCTGAAGCTCGCCGTGGAGACGATGCTCATGGCAACCATCAGGGCGTTCCGGTTGCCGAACTTGTTCGCCAGCCACTGGAAAACCGGAATCCCCAGAAGCCCCACGATGATGGTGAGCGTGGACTCGACCCCGGTGACCGTTGCGGCCAGCTTCTGGTCCCCGCCGAACACAAAATACATCTTGGTGAAAAACGCCAGGCCGTTCTTCGAGCTCGTGCCGATCGTGAAGATGAGCGTGAAGCAGACCAGCAGAAGAAACGGCTTGTTGGTGAACGTGAACCGGAAGTTGTCCCGGAGCGAGATCTTCGGCTGCTTCGCAGCCTGGTGGTAGAAGCGCTCCTTCACCACAAACGCCGGAAGGACGCCCGCCACGATGACGATCACCGCAAAGATCCCCGTGACCCAGCGCGTCCCAAAGATGATGTCCGGCTGGCCGGAGGCGTCGTTGAAAACCGGGAGCTGGGTGAAAAACCAGAACCACCCGACCAGGAGGCCCGAGGCATTCCCGAAATACGAACGGATCGCAGAAATATTCGTGCGCTCCCGCGTGCTGGGGGTCATCTCCAGCAGCAGGCAACTCATGGGGATGTTATACATCGATGCAAAGACATCGCGCACCATCCAGCAGCCGACCATCCAGGTCACCAGCAGGCCGGTCGGCCAACCCTGGGGAAAAAACCAGATCACCGGCATCCAGAGGCCGGTCAGGATCGCCCCGACAAAGACAAACGGACGCCGGCGCCCCCAGCGGGTCCGCGCGTTGTCGGAGAGCCAGCCGGCTCCGATGTCGGTGATCGCATCCCAGACCCGGTAGAGCAGCCCCACCATGCTCAGCAAACCCGGGGAGATCCCCATCATCATGACGAAGATCGGGTTGGTCATGGCCCCCACCGCACCTCCGGCAAAGCCATCCAGCGGGCTGCCCAGGCCGTAGGCCAGCTTCTCGCGCATCGGCACCCTGCCGTCGGGGCCAAGCGCATCCGGAGGGGACGCCTCGCTCGCGGGGGGGGATGTTCCGTGGGGCTTCAATGGAAAAAATGGGGAATGTGGTGGGGGCCTGCGCTCAGCCCGCCTGCGAGGAGAAGGGATCCGCCGGCGCGGCCCCGAGCGTGGATCCCTCGATCCACCTCGAGCGGATCTGCCTCCTCTGCTTCGGGGCGGGCTTCCCGTTGCAGATGGCAACGAGGCACTCGGCCGCCTGCTCGGCCAGGCTGCTGCGCGAAACTCTCATCGTGGAAAGCGGGGGCACTCCGTGGACGGCCGCGTCAATCCCGTCAAACCCCACGAGGCTCACCTGCTGGGGGATTTTGACCCCGCTCTCCAGGAGCGCCGCCATCGCCCCAAGGGCAAGGTTGTCGATCGCCCCGAAAACCGCCGTGAAAGGAAGCCCCAGCTTCAGAAATTCCTGCATCGCCTCCTTCCCGTCGCGGATCTCCAGTCCGCCGGCCTCAGCCAGATAGCGGAAGGGGAGCGAGTGCCCCTCCTGCTCGCAGGCCGCCAAAAACCCGTTGAGCCGCGACTGGATCCTCATCGGCGGAATCGCATTCAGGTGCACGATCCGCCGGTGACCCAATGCCAGCAGCTTCTTCGCCACCAGCCCGGCATCCACCGCATCCTCGGTCGCCACGTGTGGAAGCGGACCCTCGTATTCAGAGACCGCAATGATGACGGCCGGATGGCTGGATTCCTCGAGCAGCCGCATGGTGCGCGGGTTGTCGGGGTTTCCCAGCATCGCCAGCGCCGAGAGGTCCTCGGGCGGCACGGCCAGGCTCGACTGGCTGTCAAAAAACTCGCTCGCGTCCCCGAGGGGGATCAGATAGATGCTGTGCGCCTTCAGGATCCTGCGCAGCTTCTCAAAAATCACTCCGTAAAACGGATTTCCCACCGGATCGAACGGGTGGCCCGTGATCAGCCCCACCAGCCCATGGCCCGAACCCGGCTTGATGGACCGCTTACGCTGCGCAAGAAGGGTCGTTCCCACACCGCGCCGGCGCTCGACCAACCCCTCCCTGGCCAGCTCCGTCAGCACCCGGTTGACGGTCAACCGGTGAACCGACAACTGCTCGGCCAGCTTCATTTCCGAGGGAATCAGCCCCCCGGGCCGCCACTGGCCGCTGGCAATCTGGTCCAGAGCAAACTGGCGCACCTGCTGGTAGGGAAATAGAGGCTTGCTCATTCCCCTTCGCCCCCTTGGGCCAAATCCCGCCCGTTGCCAACCGCTTCCAAAAAAGAGGTGATCTCATTCATCTAATGTTTAGATAGCACTTTCGCAGGAACTTTGAAGAAAATCCTTCGGGGAACAAAGGGTTTCCTTCCCTCACCCCCCTCCGGGCTCAGTATTGGGGGGGGCCTGTGTGCATACCCCTGCATTTTTGCAAGAATAGGGACACTGGTGCCTTTTTCCTTTTTCCAAACGCACCAAGATCTTGAGCGGCTGCCTGCTCGAGCAGCAGGGCAGTCGGTCTGGACCGACACGGCGTTCTTGGCCGCCACCTCGCTGTCGCATGTTCCGGGCGGTAAAATCTTCGATCAGGATTTCCTTCCCAGCGATGAGGAGATGGGGGTTGGGCGGGTCGATGGGTTGGTGACAAATCCGCTTCCGCCGGCGGTGGTAATTATCTATCATCCGCCGATGCCGACCGATCTCCCTTTGCCCAACTACCGCTCCATTGCGAAGGAATCGGGAGTTGGAAAAACAACGGTTGGGCGCGTGCTTCAAAACACCGGCTACGTCTCCGAGGAGGTGCGGCGGCGGGTTCTTGAGGTCGCCAGGCGGCTCGGCTATCGTCCGGATCCCGCGCTGGGGGCGCTGGCCCGCCGTCGCTGGCCCGGAGGCGCGGGCCTGAAAACCGCGACGCTCGCGTATATTCATCACGGGGTTTGGACCGATGCCATCAAGTCCCCTCCGGAGTTTCAGGGGGCGAGGCAGCGTGCCATTGAGTTGGGCTATGCCGTCGATGCGTTCTCGCTGAAGGAATACCCATCGTTTTCCGCCCTGAACCGGGTCCTCCACGCTCGCGGGATCCAGGGGGTGCTCGTGCAGGCGTTCCGCGACAACATCCACCTCGACCTGGAGTGGCCGCAGGTTTTTGCGGTCTTTATTGGGCCGGAGAACGATCTGGCGCGGGTGCACAACGTGCAGGCGGATTTCCGATCCGCCCTGCACCAGGCTGTTCTGGTTTGCAGGGATCGCGGCTACCGGAGGATCGGGATGGCGCTGATGAACCATGCCGCGAGCGGCACGAATATCCCGTTTCAAGCCCAGGCGCTTTTCGAGCGGTCCGGGCTGGAGCGTGAGGTCGGGCCCCAGCCGCCCATCCTGGCCTACGAGCCGTCGAAGGAGTTTGCCCCATGCTTTTTCCGGTGGTTCCGCGAGGGGAGGCCGGACGTCGTGGTCTCAACAAACATCCAGCCCTACGACTGGCTGACATCGGCCGTGCATTATGACCGGAGGCAGAGGAGTCGAAAAATTCCCGGGGACGTTTCCTTCCTTTGCAGCCGCCGCAGCCTGGATGGGCCTGATGTGGCGCACATGGACCTGCGAGAGAGGGAGCAGGGGCGGCAGGCGGTGGACCTCGTGCACCAGCAACTCCAGCACGGGGCGATCGGAAAGCCGGAAATCCCGCTCCGCCTTCTCATCCCTCCCACCTTCGTCGATGGCCACAGCCTGCCCCGGGTCGGGCCGTCCAATTTATGAGGAGCGCTTGATCCCGGAAACGGCGTTTCCTGTGGGCCGCCAGGGAGCCGGTTCTGCAAAGGCGGGTCTCCGGATCAGATCACTTCCCGGTAGACGTCCGGGTGGGGGCGCGGGATGACCACGGCGTTCACGAGCACTCCGGCCTCGGCGATGACCGTGCGGGCGGCAGCGACGGCGGCCTGCACGGAGGAGACGTCGCCGGTCATGGTGGCGAAGGCCTTGCCGCCAAGCGCCATGGCGAGGCGGATCTCCAGGAGCGTGATGTTTGCGGTCTTGGCTGCGGCATCGGCGGCCTTGATGAGCGTGGCCACGTTGAACGACTCGATGACGCCGAGGGCTCCCGTTGGCTCGACCGGGCTCGTGCGCCCGATCGCGAGGAACACGTCTTCATGGAGGTTGGAAATGACGATGTGGTCGATGAGGCAGCCGTTGGCGGTCTCGACGGCGGTGGCGACCGCCGACTCCACCCCGGCGGTGTCGCCTGCGATGAGGATCATGTATTTCCCCGAGCAGATCGAGCGGGAGAGGAGGAGCCTGACGTCCCCGGCCTTCAGGGCGGAGTCGGCAACGGAAAAGCCCGCGGCAATGCTGGAGAGTTCGACGAGACCAACGGATCGGGCATTCATTTTTTCGTGAGGGTGATGCGGTCGGGCGTGACGGCGCTGACGGTGGCGGCAAACGGGGCGTGGAGGATGGCCCCGAGGGCCTTGGGAGGGGGCTCGGCAACCGGCTGGCCGGCCTGGACGGAGTCGCCGACCTTGACGGCTGCAAGGCAGGCGGCCCCGGCGCTCTGCTTGAGGGGCAGGTGGACCCGCGTCACCGGGATCTCGATGGCCGCCATCGGAGCCGGAACATCGTATTCCCCGACATGAAGCTTTTTCACGAGCGACTTGATCGGGACATGGCGTCCGTCCCGCATCGGGTGAACTTTGACATCGGTCTTTCCCGCCCACTTGTAGCTGGCCGCGCGCATCGCGGTTTTGGCGTCGTCGCAGGCCTCCTTGGGGTAGAGCTCCTCCGGGCAGGCGTAGAGCGTGCAGAGCCCGCAGGAGCAGCAGAGGGAGGCCCACTCATTCCACTGCTCCGATCCGCTCCCGGTGAAGGCGAGGCTGCGCATCACCTGGTGGGGCTCCACCTGGTAGCCCAGGAGGAACCGCGGGCAAAGCTCCGTGCAATACCGGCACTGGTCGCAGGCGGACTTTCCGATTTTGGCCTTGGTTGCGGGCGGCTTCAGCTTCCGCTCGATGACATGGTGGTTGCGGGGGAGCACGACCACGCCCGTGGCGGTCTTCGTCACCGGCCGGTCCAGGTCGTCGGTCGTCTCGCCCATCATCAACCCGCCAAGACAGAGCACCGGATCTTCGGTTGTCGCCCCGCCGGCCGCCGCGATGCACTCGCGGAAGCTGACCCCGATCGGCACGGTGAGCGTGACCGGGGTGCGCACCGCTCCGGCGACGGTCAAGGTTTTATGGGTGACCGGCTTGCCATCCGCCGCGGCGGCGATATTGACGAGGGTCTCAACGTTCGTCACGACAACGCCGACATGGATCGGGATCCCCCCTGGCGGGATCAGGCGTCCCGTGACCGAATAGACCAGGTCGTATTCATCGCCGGCGGGATAGAAATCGCCGAGCAGGTGGACCCGGACACTGGTTCCTGCGCAGGCCGCCTCGATCGCCTTCACGGCCCCCTTTTTCTTGGCCTTGATGCCGATGACCCCGTCGGAGGCCCCTGTGGCCACCATGCAAAGCTCCATTCCGCGCACGACATCTGCGGCCATCGTCTCCATGACGGCGGCGTCCTTGTGCATCAGAGGCTCGCACTCGGCACCATTGGCAATGACGGTATCGGCCTTGGCAGACAGCTTCACATGGGCGGGAAACCCGCCGCCTCCGGCACCCACAACACCGGCCAGCCGGATTTTTTCAATGAGAGACATGGGAGGAGCGCAAAATAAAGGGTTTTCCCGCCGGCTCGCCGACTGCGACGGAATGGGAAGGATACCCGAACCGGATGCTTCAGAACAACTGAAAACGGACACCGTTCAGTCGAGGGTTTGCTTGTAGCGGCTGAGGGCGAACGCGAGGGCGGCGACAAGAAACGCGGAGACGGGCAGCAGCTCGGACCCGGCATCGGCCCAGCCCCAGCCCTTGAGCAGGACGCCGCGGGCGATGCGGTTGAAGTGCGTGAGGGGAAAGACCTCGCCCAGCCACTGCGCCCAGCCCGGCATCCCGCGGTAGGGGAACATGAAGCCGGAGAGCAGGAGCGAGGGGAGAAAAAAGAAAAACGACATCTGGACCGCCTGGAGCTGGTTGGTCGCCACGCTGGAAAACGTCACGCCCACCGCAAGGTTGGCCGCGATAAAAACCAGGGTGCAGGCGAGGAGCACGCCGAGGTTTCCCCCAACCGGAACGTCGAAGACATAACGCGCCGCAAGGAGGATCAGCACAACCTGCACAAGCCCCACGCAGATGTAGGGCACAATTTTTCCGATCATGACCTCCAGCGGCCGCAGGGGCATGGAGAGAAGGTTTTCCATCGTCCCGCGCTCCCGCTCGCGCGTGATGGCGAGGGAGGTGATCATGACCATCGTCATGGTGAGGATCACGCCCATGAGCCCCGGAACGATATTGAACTGCGAGACGCCGGCCGGGTTGAATGCGCGGTGCACGGCCACGCGCGCGGGCCGGGCGGGCGCAGGGGCCAGCTGGGCCAGCGGGCCGACGAGGTCGCGCTCCCAGGCGCGGTCGGCGATCTCCCCGATGGCCGCAACCGCATTGCCGGTGGCCGAGGGGTCGGTCGCATCCGCCTCAAGGAGCACCTCGGGGCGGTCCCCCCGCAGCAGGGCGCGCGAGAAGCCTGGCGGGATGTGGAGGGCAAAGAGCGCATCGCCGCGCACGAGGGCCTGCCGGGCATCCTCCGGCCCGCAGGCGCCGATGAACTCGAAATACCGGCTCGCCTCCATGGCGGAGACAAGCGCGGCGACAGAAGCGTCGCGCTCGGGAGCCACGAGGACGGCGGGCAGGTGGCGGGGGTCCGAGTTGATCGCGAAGCCGAAAAGGAAGAGCTGGATGACCGGGATGCCGACCATCATTCCCAGCGTGAGGCGGTCGCGCCGCATCTGAATGAACTCTTTGGCCATCATGGCCGCGGTGCGTCCGAGGGAGAACGCTTTCATCGGAAGTTATCCTGCGTCTTTGCCATGAGGTGGATGAAGACGTCTTCGAGGCTCGACGGGATCTGCTCCCAGGCCACCGTCTTCTCGCAGGCGACCGCTCGGGCGAGCAGGGCGGGGTCGGTGCCGCTGACGTGGAGGGCGCTTCCAAACGGGGCGACCTGCTCGACCCCCTCCCGCCCGCGCAGGCGCCCGGCGACGGAGGCAAGGTCCGGGCCTTCGGCCCTCCACGTATGGAGTCCGGAGCCGGCGATGACTTCCGGCACGGTTCCGGAAGCGACCATCCTTCCGTAGGCGAGGTAGCCGATGCGGTGGCAGCGCTCGGCCTCATCCATGTAGTGGGTGGTAATGAGCACGGTGAGCCCCCCGGCGGCAAGCCCGTGGATGATGTCCCAGAAATCGCGGCGCGCCTTGGGGTCGACCCCTGCCGTGGGCTCATCGAGCAGGAGCAGCTTGGGGCGGTGGAGCATGCAGGCCGCGAGGGCGAGGCGCTGCTTCCAACCGCCCGAGAGGCTCCCGGCGAGCTGGGACCTGCGCCCGGAGAGCGCGTGATCGTCGAGCGCGCGGCCCACCCCGGCTTCGGCATCCGGGAGGCGGTAGACGCTGGCGACGAACCGAAGGTTTTCTTCGACCGTCAGGTCCTCGTAGAAGCTGAAGCGCTGGGTCATGTATCCCACCTGGGAGCGGATGTCCCTGCCGAATTTCCGGAAGTCCAGCCCGAGGCAGGTCCCGGAGCCGGCATCGGGCAGAAGGAGGCCGCAGAGCATCCGCAGGAAGGTGGTCTTGCCGCTGCCGTTCGGCCCGAGGAATCCGTAGATCGTTCCGGCATCGACACGCAGGGAGATCCCGTCAACGACCGTGTGGCCGTCAAAGGACTTGCTGACACCGGAGACGTCGATCGCCGCGCTCACCGTCCGGCGGGCGCGACCTGCGCGGGCTGGCCGGGGTGGAACCCTTTCGCGTCTTCCGCGGCGAACCCGATCTCAACCAGGAAGACGAGCCGGGAGGGGTTCTCGCGGCTGTAGATCATCGGAGGGGAATAGGCCGCTTCGGGGGAGACATAGCGGACGGTTCCCCGGGCGGATTTTCCGCCGCTCTGGACGGTGGCGTCCGCTCCGGGAGGGAACGCGGCGAGCGCCTCCTCGTCCACATAAAAGCGCGCAACAATTTCGCCCGGAGGCAGGATGCTGACGACAGGGGCTCCGGCGGGGACCCACTCTCCGGGCAGGTAGAACGTATCGAAAACCACGCCGGCGGCCGGGGCGGGCTGGCACTTCTGTTCGAGCTGCCAGGTAGCCTGCTTCAGCGCAAACCCGGCGGCGCGGGCCTGGGCGGCGGCCTGCGCGATCTTCGCATCGCGCGCCGGGAGGCCGACGAGGGCAGTGTAGGAATCGACCGCCTTCACAAGCTCCTGAAAAAAGAGCTCGGCGGACTGGTTCCGATTGAGGTCCTCCTCGGAGACAACCTTCGTCTGGTAGAGGCGCTGGGAGCGCTGCAGCTCCAAGGTGGCGTAGGTGCGCGCCGCCTGAAGCGCCTTCGAGACATGGCCGAGCGACTCGATCTCCCCGGGCCGGGCCCCGGTCTGCAGGTCCGCCAGCGCCGCCGCCGCCGCATCACTTTGGGCCGAGGCCTCCGCGACCGCGTCCGCCTCGGGCAGGCTCGCGAGAGCAAAGAGCGCGCGGCCCTCCTCAACAGGCGCGCCGCGGCTGACCGCGAGCGATGCCAGGCGGCCGGAAACCGGTGCGGCCACATGGACGTAACGCGCCGCAATGTATCCCTCGATGGATGCGGGCGGGCGCCGGCCGCAGCCCGCTCCGGCCAGCAGCGCCCCCATCAAAAGCAGGCCGGATGCAAGGAGGTGCGGAAAACTGGCCCGTCGGCCGGCTCGCATGCTAGTAATACCTTGGCGGCTGTCCGGTGGATTCGAGGACGGAGAGCCAGATGTCCTTGCCGGGGTCGACGGTCCGGCGGGCGGATGTGGCGACGGCGATGGGAACATGGACGTAGACGCTGTGCCAGCGGGCCACGATGAGGCCGGTTTTTCCAGCCATGCCGGCATGGACGGCCGCCTGGCCGAGGCGCATGCAGTAGATGCGGTCCTGCGGGGAGGCCGGCACGCTGCGGATCATGTAGCTGGGGTCGATGTATTTGAGGGTGATCGCCGTCTGGCAGCGCTTGAAATGCTGGTTGAGCTGGTCCTTGAGGAAGTGGCCGATGTCGCCGAGCCGGACATTCCCCGAGGCATCGGTCTCGCCGGTTTTTCCGAGGAGGTCCTGCCCGGCCCCCTCGGCGACGATGATGACGGCGTGGCCGCGGGAGACAACGCGCTGGCGGATGACTTCGAGGAACCCGTGGTCGCCCTCGAGGGCGAAGGGCACCTCGGGGATGAGGACGGCGTTGACCTCGCCGCTGGCGATGGCTGCCGAGCAGGCGATGAACCCCGAGTGGCGGCCCATGAGCTTCACCAGACCAATCCCGCCCCTCGCGCTGCGCGCCTCGGTGTGGGCGGCATGGACGGCCTGCACGGCGGCCGCCGCAGCGGTCTCGTAACCGAAGCTTTTGTCCATGTAGATCATGTCGTTGTCGATCGTCTTCGGGACGCCGACGACGGCGAGCTTGGCCCCCCGCCGGCGGGCCTCCTTGTCGATCTCGAGGGCCCCGCGCTGGCTGCCGTCGCCGCCGATCACGAAGAGGATATTGACATCCATCTCCTGGAGGCGATCGACCATGCGGAAAATATCCTGAGGTCCGCGGGAGGTGCCGAGCCAGGTGCCTCCGAACTCATGGATGCTGCCCACGATATCCGGCGTGAGGTTCATGATGGCATGCCCGTATTCCGGGATCAGGCCTTCGAAGCCGTAGGGGATGCCGTAGATGCGGCGGATTCCGTAGCGGTAGTAGGCCTGCATGACGATTGCGCGGATCACATCGTTGAGGCCCGGGCAAAGGCCTCCGCAGGTGACGATCGCACAGCTGGTGTGGGCGGGATCGAAGAAGATCTTCCGGCGGGGACCGGCGACCTCGAAGCAGGGAAACTCCTCGCCGTTGGCGATCATGCGCGAGACATCCGGGAGGTGGTGCTTGACGAGCACCCGGTGGTCGTCGCTGTAGAATGCGTGGCCGGGGATGGACTCGGCCATGAGCTTCTCGAGGGGGGAAGCCTGTGTGCGCTCGCCCAGCGAGCGGACCATCAGGGACGCGGGATCGAGGGTGTCGGGCATGGTGGGCACGGGTTATTTTTTGGCGGCGTCGAGGGCGGCGCGGACCTCGGTTTCGATCTCGGCGTAGAGGGCGGCGTCGGCCTTGAGCGCCTCCTTGGCGGCATCCCGGCCCTGGGCGAGCTGGTTCCCCTTGTAGCTCAGCCAGGACCCCCGCTTTTCCAGGATCCCCTTCTCGATCGCGATGTCGAGCAGCGAGCCCGTGCTCGAAATCCCCTCGTTATACATGATGTCGAATTCGGCTTCCGTGAACGGGGCGGCCACCTTGTTTTTGACGACCTTGACCTTGGTGCGGTTGCCCGTGACGACGCCATCGCCGCTTTTGATGGCACCGATGCGGCGGATGTCGATCCGCACGCTGGAGTAGAATTTGAGGGCCTTGCCGCCCGGCGTGGTTTCCGGGTTCCCGAACATCACCCCGATTTTCTCGCGGATCTGGTTGGTGAAGACGCAGACCGTGCGGGCCTTCGAGATAAAGGCGGTGAGCTTGCGGAGGGCGTTGCTCATCAGGCGGGCCTGGGCGCCGACGACGGCGTCGCCGATCTCCCCCTCCAGCTCGGACTTGGTGACGAGGGCGGCCACCGAGTCGAGGACGATGATATCGAGCGCGTTCGAGCGGACGAGGGTTTCGCAGATCCGGAGCGCCTCCTCGCCGGAGCTGGGCTGGGAGACCAGAAGCTCATCGAGGTTGACGCCGAGCTTCTGGGCATACTGGGGGTCGAGCGCGTGCTCGACGTCGATGAACCCGGCCAAGCCGCCCCGCTTCTGGGCCTGGGCGATCGCGGTGAGGGTGAGGGTGGTTTTTCCGGAGGACTCCGGCCCGTAGATTTCGACGATGCGCCCGCGGGGAAACCCGCCGACCCCGAGCGCGCGGTCGATGAGGATATTGCCCGTGGGGATGACCTCGACCGGCGAGACGGATGCGTCGCCCAGGCGGCGGATCGCCTCGCTGCCGTAGTCTTTTTCGATTTGCTGGAGCGCAAGCTCGAGGTTTTTTGAGCGGGCGGAAAGTGCCTTGTCGGCGGGTTCTTCGGGTTTAGCCATGGTAGAAGTGTGCGTGAGGCGCGAGACTATGCGCATTCCCGCAAAATCGGGAGAGAAAACTGCTTCCCGGCCACGAAATTTGGCCGGTCCGGCCCGCAGCAGGGAGGCGGGCTCTGGTCCGCTCGGGGACGGCTACGCGCCAAGCTGCCTCTGGACTTCGGCACTCAAGGCGCGGCCATCCGCCCGCCCGGCGGCTTTGGCGCTGGCAATCTTCATGACGGCCCCCATCTGCTGGCGGGAGGTGGCCCCCGCCTCCGCGATGGCGTCGCGCACCAGATCCGAGAGCTGATCATCAGGGAGAGCCTGCGGGAGGTAGACGTTGAGGACCTCGATCTCGGCCCGCTCGTTGTCGGCCATTTCCTTGCGCCCGCCCTTCTCGAATCCCTCGACCGAGTCGTGACGCTTTTTGATTTCTTTGCGAACGATGGCGAGGGCGTCGGCGTCATCCAGCGCCCCTCCGGCGCCATGTTTTTCGATGGCGGCGTTCATGAGGGCGGCCTTGAGCATGCGGAGGACGCCCAGTTTCGAGGCATCCCGGGCGAGCATGGCGGTTTTGATTTCCTGGTCAATTCGGGCTTGGAACGTCATGTCGGGGATCGTGGGGCAATTTGCGGGCGGGGTCGAACGGAAAATCTTGGAGGATTTCAGAGTGCGAGGGCGAGCTGGTTCGGTCCGGTGAGCGCCCAGGCCTCGATCCCGCGGGCGCGGAGGTCGCCGGCAAATTCCTGGGCGAACCCGTGGAGCGTGAGCACCCGGCGCGGCGCAACATTTTCCACATGGCGAAGGAGCTCATCATAACCGGCGTGATCGGAGAGCGGAAATGCGGCGTCGCAGCGGCTCCGGTAGATGGCGGAGCGGTCGATGGCCCATCCGGAGATGAGGGCCGTGCGCAGGCGCTCCACCGGCTTCAGCGACCGGGCGGCGGAGGGCGGGCAAACCAGGACGCTTGCGCCAGCGCGGAGGGGATCCCAATCTGCGGCCGCAGGGAAGTGGTATCCTGCGGCCTCATACACCGGGAGGAGCCTGGCGATCGAGGGATGGGGCATGGCCGGGAGCCCCTCGCGGCCCAGCAGGGCCAGCACCTCCTGGGCTTTCCCCAGCGAATACGCCAGGAGCGCCGGCACCCTGCCTGAAGCCAGCGTCTCCCGGCAGAAGCCGGCAATCGCAGCCCGGACGGTCTCCGATGGCGGGAAAACATACCTTGGGAGGCCGAAGGTCGTCTCCATGACAAGCGTTTCCGCCCGGCACGAGCCGGCGGCCCCGGAGGTCAGCCCGGGGCGGAGCTTGAAATCACCGGTGTAGAGGAGGCTGCCGGAAGCAGATTCGATCAGGCACTGGGCCGATCCCAGAACGTGGCCCGCCGGAAGCAGGCGGAGGCGAAAGGCGTCAAATTCGCAGACTTCCCCGAAGGGGATGTCCTGGACGGCCCCCTTCGGCACCCCGATCCGGAGGCGCATCAATGCGAGGGTTTCGGATGTGGCCAGCGTCATGGCGTGGCGACCGGTGTGGTCGCTGTGGGCGTGCGAGACGAAGGCCCTTGCCGAGGAGGCGCGCGGGTCCAGCCAGAGGCCGGCCTCCGGAAGAAAAAGCCCGCGCGCAAGCTTCACCTCGATCATCCTCATCCTCTACGCCGGTTCCTCCCCGCCCGCGAAACGAATTTGCTCCCGCACGCCTGCCGCACCATGGCGGGAGGGAAATTTTGGTGCGAGCGATATCTTCTTTTCCGGCAGGGCGGCTTCGCCCATGCTCTGCCGGATGAATGAAGTGCGAGTGAGAGTTCCGGCAACGACGGCGAACCTGGGGCCGGGGTTTGACTGCCTGGGGATTGCCCTGAAGATTTTCAACACGACGACCGTCCGGCGGGGCCGGGGGCCTTCGCGGGGGGAGATGGCGGACGAAGCGGCGGCGCTGTTTTTCCGGGAGGCCCGCGTGAGGCCGTTTGCGTTTCACTGGAGCGTCGAGGGGGACGTGCCGCGCGCGCGCGGCCTGGGGAGCAGCGTGACCGTCCGCCTGGGTGTTCTTCACGGTCTCAACGCGCTGGCCGGGCGCCCGCTCTCGAACGGAGACCTCTTCCGGCTGTGTGCCGGCCTGGAGGGGCACCCGGACAACGCCGCGCCAGCAGCCTTCGGAGGGTTCACGATCACGCCCCCCGCCGGGCCGCTCCAAAGATACCGGGTGGGAAAGAACCTCAGCTTTGTCCTCCTGATTCCGGGCTTTGAAATCTCCACACCAGCCGCCCGGCGCTCCCTCCCCACCTCCCTGCCCTTTTGCGACGCCTCCTTCAACGCCGGCAGCACGGCCGCCGTGGCCGCCGCGCTGGCCTCACAGAACTACAAGGCCCTGCAGGGCGGGTTCCAGGACCGGCTGCACCAGCCGTTCCGCGAGCCCTTGATTCCCTGCCTGCCACGCGTCATCCGCGCCGCAGTGGAGGCGGGGGCGCTGGGCGGGTGGCTCTCGGGATCGGGATCCACGATCGCCTGCGCCACGCTGAAGGCCCCCGAGCGGGTCGCGCGGGCGATGCTGGCGGCCTCCGGGCTTGCCGATGTGGATGCGCGCGTCGTTCAGGCCGACAATCTGGGCGTGCGCCTTCTCGCATGAGGCGGTGGTTCGAGGGGCTGGAGACGTTTGCGATCGACGTCATCCTGGGACGCCGGTATGGGCGCCGCGCCGACGCCCTGCGGGGGGTCCTCTGGCTGCTCTCGCTGCTTTACCTCTTCCTGGTGCAATCCCGCCTGTGGCTCTACCGCAACCGGATTTTTCGCAGCCACTCTCACGGGTGCCTGGTCATCAGCGTCGGGAATCTCAGCGTGGGAGGAACCGGAAAGACGCCGGTTGTCGAGCTCCTTGCCAGGGCCCTGCAGCAGGGCGGGCGGCGGGTCGCCATCCTGAGCCGGGGCTACAAGAGCGTGCCAAGGCCGTTCCTCCTGCGCTTGCTCGACCGGATCACAAAGAAAAAGGCGGTGTTTGTCCCGCGCGTCGTCTCCGACGGCCAGTCGCTCCTGCTGGATTCCCGGACCGCGGGCGACGAGCCCTTCATGCTGGCCAACAACCTGCGGGGGGTCGTCGTGCTCGTGGACCGGGATCGCGTCAAGAGCGGGACGTATGCAATCCGCGAGTTTGGAGCGGACGCGCTCATCCTCGATGACGGGCTCCAATACATCCGGATGCGGCACGGGCTCGAGGTCGTCCTCATCGACCGCCAGGCACCGTTTGGAAACGAGTTCATCCTCCCCCGCGGCACCCTGCGCGAGCCGCCCCGGAACCTCCGTCGCGCCACGCACATCTTCCTCACCAAATGCGATGGCTCCGACAACTCGGCCATCATCGGGCGGATCCGCGCGCACAACCGGACGGCGGACATCATCGAGTGCGCCCACCGGCCGAAGCACCTCCGGAACCTGGTGACTGGAGAGGTCAAGCCGCTCGAGTTCCTGCGCGGGCTGCGGATCGGCGCCCTGAGCGGGATCGCCGTGCCGGAGAGCTTCGAAAATGCCCTTCGCCATCTGGATGCGGAGATCGAGCTTTCCAAGTCCTACACCGACCACCACCGCTACACCCCCCGCGAGATCGAAACCTTCCTCCGCCGCTGCGCACGCCGCGACCTCGATGCCGCCGTCACCACCGAAAAAGATGCCGTCCGCATCCCCCGCATCCTCGACCCGGAAGTCCCCTTCTACTCCCTCCGCGTGGAGATCGAAATCCTCGCCGGCCAGTCGGCCTGGGACCGGTTTGTGGACCGCCTCACCCGGCCGCAGCCGGTCATCCCGCCCCAAAGATTCTACTGAGCGCCAGAAAATCCGCTCGTGCGGCGGGCGCTACGCGTCGGGCTCGGAAAAATACCGCTTCGTTTCGGAGGCAATCACGCCGCTGAGAAGGAGGAGAGCAACGAGATTTGGAATCGCCATCAGGCCGTTCATCATGTCGGAGAAGTTCCATACGGCCGCGCTCTTCCAGACGCAGCCCACGAAGACGGCAGCAACCCAGGCGAAGCGGTAGATGATTACGGAGCGGATTCCGGCGAGGTATTCCACAGCCTTCTCGCCGTAATACGCCCAGCCGAGGATCGTCGAGAACACGAAGGTGAGAAGCCCGCCCACGAGGATGATGTCGCCAAACGTTCCGATGTGGGAAAAGGCCGCATTGCAAAGCCCGGCCTTGTTGAGCCCGCCCTGCTTCCAGTCTCCGGACCCCACAAGGACCAGCCCGGTCAGAGCGCAGACGACAACGGTGTCCCAGAAGGTGCCGGTGCTCGAGACCAGCGCCTGGCGGACGGGGTCCTTCGTGCGTGCGGCAGCCGCCACGATGGGCGCGCTGCCGAGGCCGGACTCGTTGGAGAACAGGCCGCGTGCGATCCCGAAGCGCATGGCCTCCGCGATGCCCGCACCGACAAAGCCTCCCACCGCCGCCTGCCCGGTGAAGGCGGAGGAAAGGATAAGCCAGATGGTATCGTCCAGGGTCTGCCACGAGTTGATCAGAATGATCACGCAGCCGAGCACGTAAAAGAAGGCCATGAACGGGACGAAAACCTCGCAGATCCGGGCGATGGATTGGATCCCGCCGAGGATCACAAGGGCTGTGAAAGCGGTGAGGAGGATGCCGGTGGCGAGCTTCAGCGTGCCGTCGGCGACGGCAAACGGGAGGATGTCTTTGTTCGCCACCACCATGTCGGAGATGGCGTTCGACTGGGCCATGTTGCCAATGCCAAAAGCTGCGATGGCGGTAAAAACAGCGAAGATGATGCCGGCCCACCGAGCGTTGAGGGCGCGCTCGAGGACATACATCGGGCCGCCGGACATTTGCCCCCGCGCGTTGGTCACCCGATACTTTACCGAGAGCAGGGCCTCGCCATACTTTGTGGCGATGCCGAAAACCCCGGTGAGCCACATCCAAAAGACGGCGCCCGGTCCGCCCAGCAGGATCGCGCCCGCCACCCCGTAGATATTTCCCGTTCCAATCGTCGCCGCCAGGGCGGTGGTCAGGGCCCCGAACTGGCTCACATCGCCCGGCGCGCCCGGATCCTTCGCCACAGAAAGCCGGATCGCCTTCACAAGGTGCCTCTGGATGAAGCCGGTGCGCCAGGTGAGAAACAGGTGCGTGCCGAAGAGAAGGGCCACCAGCCAAGGCCCCCAGACCCACCCCGCCGCCGTCTCAATCCAACTGTCCAGAACTTGCATGGAGCGGGATTAGAGAGCCCTAGGCGGCAGACCGCAAGAAAAACATCCCCCAACGCGACGGGAAGGGCAATACGCGTGCATGCCGAACGAGAGAGGAGCACACCTCGTCGAAGAAAGTTCGGGCCTACAGCCCGGCGAGTTCCCGGAGGGCCTCTTTTGGCATGGAGCCCGTGCGGCGGTTGACCTCCCGGCCGCCCTTGAGCACGACAAAGCAGGGGATCCCGCGCACCTGATATTGGCGGGCGAGATCCGGGTTCTGATCCACATTGACCTCGACGATTTGAATGCGGCCCTGGAGCTCGCTGGCCAGCTCATGCACGACCGGCTTCATGGCGCGGCACGGCCCGCACCAATCGGCATAGAAATCCATCAAAACGAGATCTCCGCCACCCGCCTCAGCAACGGGAGCAGGTTGGGATCCGCTTAAGACAACCCACACGATGGCCGCGCCGAGGGCAGCAATGAAAAGGGATCCGATGAGATTGCCCTTCATGCTTTGCTATCTACCGGAACGCGGCCCGCATGGCAATTCCGATCGCCGGAGCGAGGCCTTCTACCTTGTGTATTCCCTGACCTTCTCGCGGTAGGCAAGGGCTTCGCCCAGGGTCACGTAGCCGTCCTTGTCCACATCCGCCGCGTAAAAATTGATGGTCATGGCATCCATGGCGACCTTGGCCGACTTCGCCTCCTCGAGGGTGATGACCCCGTTGCCGCTGCGGTCGATTTGTTTGAACTTCTCCGGGGATCCTCCCATGGCGACAAATTCCTTGAGCGTGACGACCCCATTTTTGTTGGCGTCGAACCTGCGGAACGCATTTTCGATCATCGAATAGCCGAACTCCTGCCGGGTCACCTTGCCGTCGTTGTTGACATCGGCCGCCGCGAAATTGGTTTTGAAGTCATCGGCGGCAGCCGCCTTCGGATCCGTGCTTGCACATCCGGCGAACGCCAGAACCAAGCCACACGCGAGAGCGCAAAAAAGCAGGTGTTTCATAGGGATGGCTTCATACCCCCTCATCCGCGCGCACGTCAATCATTCGTTCCCGCGCGCAGCACCCGTGAAGCAGGAAATTTGCTGCGAGCCCGGGGCCCCGGGCCATCCGGATGGCTCCGCACGAAGGGGCTGGCGGCGGAGGTGGGATGCGGGTAGAGTGCCGGCTGACCCCATGCGCGTCGCACGATACTTCATCTACGGAATCCCCCTCGCCATCGTCGCACTCATCGCGGTGAGCTTCCTGAATTCGGCCTTCCTCGCCACCTCGAAAAAAAATGAGATGTCGATCGGGATCCTCGGCGAGCCCTCGACCCTGAACCCGATCCAGCAGGCCGACGGCGCGGCCTCGCAGGTCTTCGCGACGATCTTCAACGGCCTCCTGAAATATAACGAGGATCTCGAAATCGTGGGGGATCTGGCGAAATCCTGGACCCTGACCCAGACGACGACGGTTGTCTTCAAGGACTCCGCAGCCTCCGCGGCGGCGCTCAGGATGGTCGAGTCCCGGCGGAGCGATTGGGGGGGGTGGAAACTCGAGGTTGCGCGGATCGAGGGGAATTTCCTTCTGCTCTTTTTCACCGAGCCCGGGATGGCGGCCTCGCAGGAAATTTTTGCGCTGTTCCCGACGGACTCCCTCCAGCCGCTGGTGACGCTGCGGATCGAGGTCAAGGAGGGGGCTCAGGATGTGCTCGCCCGCCTGCGCAAGGAGAATCCGGATGCGAGGATCGTCAGGGACTGGGTCGAATCCGGCGCGGCCTTCGAGCTGACGGCGACCCCGGAGGTGAGGGAGCTTGTGGCCGCGTGGCTTGCCGCACACGGCGGCGGGGAGGTCAAGGAGGCCGGCCCCGTCCCGTTCCTCGCCGAGCCCCAGGTCGTCTTCCGGCTTCGCAGCGGCGTGCGCTGGCACGACGGGCAGCCGTTCACCTCGCGCGATGTCGCATTCACCTACCGGGCAATCATGGACGACGCCTCCGCCTCTCCCCGCAAGGCGGATTTCGACCTGATCCAAAGCGTCGAGACCCCCGGCCTGCTCACCGTCCGCGTCACGTATCGCAAGCCCTACTCCCCTGCATTGAACAGCTGGATGATCTCGATCCTGCCCGCCCATATCCTCGAGGGAAAAACCCAGGACTGGTGGACAAAGCATTTCAACAGGAGCCCGGTGGGGACGGGTCCGTTCAAATTCGGGGAGTGGAGGACCAACGAGTTCCTGCGCGTCGTGCGGAACCCAGACTCCTTCCAGGCGCCGGGGCCGTGGCTCGACGGGATCGTCTTCCGGACGCTGCCCGACCAGCTCTCGCTGCGCCTGGCCTTTGAGACGCGGCAGGTCGATTTCTGGACGGCCGAACCGTGGGCGGTTGCCTCGTTTGAAAAGGACCCGCGCTTCACGGTTTTTTCCTCGCCCTCGAGCGCCTACACCTACATCGGCTGGAACTTGAAACGCCCGATGTTTCAGGATGAGCGCGTGCGCCAGGCCCTCGCCCATGCGGTCGATATCCCCTCGATGGTGAAATACATCCTTTACGGGCACGGAACCCAGAGCACCGGCATCTTCACCCCTCAGATGTGGTTCTTCAACCCGCGCGTTGTCCCCCTGGCCCACGATCCCGCCAGGGCACGGGCTCTCCTCGACGAGGCCGGGTGGGTGCCCGGTCCGGATGGGATCCGGGTCAAGGACGGCCAGCGCTTCTCCTTCACACTGATCTCGAATAACGGGAATGAGATCCGGCGCGATATCGCCACGCTTTTTCAGGACGGCATGAAGGAGATCGGCGTCGAGGTCAAAGTCGAGCTCTACGAGTGGGCGGTCCTGCTGAAGAACTACATCAACAAAGGCGATTTTGACGCCATGGTCCTGGGCTGGTCGCTGGGCTTTGACTACGACCAGTTCCAGATCTGGCACTCCTCGCAGAGCAACCCCGAGCAGCTTAATGTCGTCGGATATAAAAACCCCGAGGTCGACCGCCTCCTCGAGGAAATCCGCCAGGAATACAACCGCGAAAAAATCATCGCGATGGCCGGCCAGATGCAGGAGATCATCTACCGCGACCAGCCGTATCTTTTCCTCTACGTCCCGCAGGGGACATCGGTCATGTGGAAGGATTCCTATCGCATCCACCGGCCGGACGGGCATGGCGGCTGGATCGATTCTCCGGTCGAGATGACCAAAGCCGGCTGGAGCTTCTGGTCGGATTGGTTCTATCGCCCGGAGTTCCGCGACCGCCTTCCCAAACCCGCCAAATGATCCGCCCGACCCCATGATTGCCGTCCTTGTTCCCGTCTGTGCCGCCTGCCTGTATGCGCTGGGGTCGTTCGGCATGAAGCGGGCGATGGAGCGCAAAGCGTCCGCCTGGCGGGTCCTGCTCGTGTCGAATGTCATCCTGGCGCTGTGGGCGGTTCCGCTGCTCTTTGTCTTTCCGGCCCGCTGGGACCCTGCGGGGTTTGTGGCGGCGCTGGTGGCGGGCGCGGCCCTGTTTGCGGGGAGGGTTTTCTCGGTGAAGGCGCTGGAGATCGGCGACCTGTCGGTGGTGGTTCCGCTCCTGGGGATGAAGACCCTGTGCGTGGCGGTCGGGTCGATCCTGGTGGGTGCCACATCGATCAGCGTGCAGCTGGTGGTTGCCGCAGCCCTTGCGTCGGTGGGCGTGGCCCTGCTCCACCGCGGGCCGAAAACCGCCGCGCGCGCCATGCGCAAGGCGATCCTCTTCGCCTTTGCGTCCAGCGTGCTTTTTGCAGTGACCGATGTTGCGGTGCAGGGCTATGCGAAGACGCTGGGCATCGGGCTGTTCCAGCCGGTGATGCTGGGGGTCATCTGCCTGCTGCTGCCGCTGCTGGGCCGCCCGGCCCCCGCGCCGCCGGAGGCCCGCAAGCCGCTCCTGGCCGGGTCGGCCGTGATGGGCTTCCAAACAACGCTTGTCATCATGACGATTGGCCTCACGGGTCAGGCCACCCTCGTGAACATCCTCTACTCGACCCGCTCGCTCTGGAGCGTGGCCGTGGACCGGCTGACCGGCGGAAAGGGCGCCAGGGAATTTCTTGTGGCGCGCTCGCTGGGTGCCCTGCTGCTGACTGTGGCGGTGGTTCTCGCTCTGTGGCGGTAAGAAAGCCTCAGGCCACGGCGCCGCCGCAGGAGCCGTCGCGGTAGCCCTCCTGCAGATAGCAGGCGTAGGCGGCTCCGCCCTGCGCGGCAAGGGCCACGGTAAACGCCTCGCGCTCGGGGACCGTCATCGGGGTCTTGGAGGAGGCCAGCGCCGCCTGGTCCACGTAATCGTATTTGTCCATCCCGATGAGGTGCGTGCAAACCTGCGGATAGCTCAAGCTGTAGCGCAGGACGGTTTCCGGGTTGACGAGCCCATGCAGGGAAGCGCGCTTGCTTCCCCCGAACCCCTTCATCCCCAGCACGGCAACATTGCGCTTGACGAGCTCGGGCATGACGACCTCCTCGAACCTGCGGGAGCTCAGCGCCCCGAGCGCCGACACCGGCATCAGCGAGGCATCAAATTCATACCCGCCCCGCAACATCTCGAGATGGGACTCGGGATTCGTGTGCCCGGTGAACCCCGTGTAGCGCACCTTGCCCTGCTTCTTGGCAAGCTCGAGCGCCTCAATCACCCCGCCGGGGCCGTAGGCCTTCTTGACCTCATCATCATTTTCAAGCTGGTGGATCATCCACAGGTCGAGGTGGTCGGTTCCCAGCCTCGAGAGCGACTGCTCAAGCATTTGCATGGCCCCCTCCCTGCCGCCCGCCGGCAGCGCCTTCCCGTGCGTGCATACCTTGGTCATCAAAAAAACTTTGTCCCTCCACCCATCGGCCAGCGCGTAGCCCATCCACTTCTCCGCGTTGCCGCCGATGTAATCCCAGGAGTTGTCGAAGAACGTGATCCCGAGGTCGATCGCGTGCCGCGCGATCCGCCGGGCCTCCTCGATGCTCGCCGACTGGCCGAGCGTCTGCCCCCCCAGCCCGACGACGCTCACCATCTCGTCATGGCGCCCGAATTTTCGCTTCGGAACCGAGAGCGACTCCGCCCGCGCCAGGGCAGGCAGCCCGGCAAAGGGAGCCGCCCCGACCGCACCGACAACCGTCCGTAAAAATCCGCGCCGTGTTGCTTTCATCCTGCAAACCTGCATGAGGAATTGCCCGGGGTCAAATGCTGGTTTGCAGCGGTGCGACCCGGGTTTTTTCGAGGCGGGCCGGGTCGTAGCCGCGCTCAGAGACGAGCTGGAGGATCTTGCTGTAGGTGGCCTCATCCATGTCGGGCTTGCGGGCCAGGATCCAGAGAAACTGGCGGGACGGGTGACCGACGACGGCCCAGGAGTAGTTTTTTTCGTCGAGGCCGATGACCCAGTAGGCGCCGGAGACGGGGCCGCCGAAGCGGACTTTGAGTTTGGCGTTGTTCGAGCCGGGGACGACGGTTGCGCGGCCGACCACCTCGACCGGCTTGCCATTTTTCCCCTCGCACCGGTTGGTGACGCGGATCGAGCCGTCCGGGTTGGGCGCGTAGTCGGCGGTGGTGAGCCCCCGGCAGCCGCGCTGGAAGAAGTTCGGGTATTTCGCGATCTCGACCCACCGTCCGGAGTAGCGGCTGAGGTCAACGGAGGGGACGGTGGTCAGCGGGGGGCGCGAGGCGCAGCCGGAGAGCGCGAGGCTGATCAGCATTGCAGCGCGGGGAAATATCGCTTTCATAAGGCGATGACCCTACGCGCGGCGGCCCTTCTTTGCATGGCATTTCTTGGGGCCTGCGATGCGGGGTCCCGGCGGGCGGACCTGGTCTTCATCAACGGGGCGGAGCCGGAGACCCTCGACCCGGCGATCATCACCGGGCAGCCAGAGGGGCGGGTCGTCAACGCGCTGTTCGAGGGGCTTTGCGCCTACGATGCGGATGGTCGGGCGGTCCCGGGCGTGGCAGAGAGCTGGGAGGTGTCCCCGGACGCGCGGACCTACACGTTCCGCCTGCGGGCCGACGCCCGCTGGAGCGACGGGCGGCCGGTCACCGCGCACGACTTCCTCCGCTCGTGGCAGCGCGCGCTCACCCCCGCGACCGGCTCGCAATACAACTACCAGCTCTTCCCGATCCGCAACGCGCAGGCCTTCGCCGAGGGGAAGGTCCGGGAGTTTTCCGAGGTCGGGGTCAGGGCGCCCGACGAGCGCACGCTGGTCGTCGAGCTTGAAAACCCGACCCCTTACTTCCTCGAGCTCTGCGCGTTTCCGACCCTCCACCCGGTCCCCACGGACCTCATCGCGCGGGTCGGCGACGACTGGATCAAGCCCGCGCACATCATCAGCAACGGGGCCTTCACGCTCGAAACGTGGCGGATCAACGACCGGATCACCCTCAAAAAAAACCCGTTCTACTGGAACCGCGACGCCGTCTCCCTCGGGTCCGTGGACGTCCTGCCGATCGCCGACGCCAACGTGGCGTTCAACTTTTTTGCCAGTGGTCTGGCGGACCTGGTGATGGACAAGGGGCTCGCCCCGCCGGCCCTGCTCGACGAGATGAAAAAGCAGCCCTGGTTCCATGCGGCCCCGTTTCTCGGGATCTATTTTCTCCGCTACAATTGCCAGCGGGGGCCCTTTGCCGACGAGCGGGTCCGCCGCGCGTTTTCTCTGGCGATCGACAAGCGGCGGATCGTCGAAAAGATCACGCGCGCCGGCGAGCTGCCCGCGGACGGTTTCGTGCCCCCGGGGATCCCCGGCTACGCCGGAACGGACGGGCTGGCCTTTGACCCGGAGAAGGCCAGAGCGCTGCTGGCAGAGGCGGGGTTTCCGGGCGGGAAAGAGTTTCCGCTTGTCAGCTACCTCTACAGCAAGAGCGAGCTCAACGAGGCGATCGCCGTCGAGCTCCAGAGCATGTGGCGCGAGACGCTGGGCGTGAATGTCAACCTCAACCGCCAGGAGTGGAAGGTGTATCTCAACTCGCTCTCGCTCCTCGACTACGACATCGCGCGCTCGAGCTGGGTCGGCGATTACCCGGACCCCAACACCTTCCTGGACATGTTCCTCACCGGCGGAGGGAACAACCGGACCGGATGGAGCAGCCCGGATTACGACCGCCTGATTGCCGGGGCCGCCCGCGAGCTGGACCCAAAGAAGCGCCTGGGCATCCTCCGCCAGGCCGAGGACCTCCTCGTCCAGACGGCCGTGCCCATCGCGCCGATCTACTACTATGTCGGCATCCAGCTCTATGACCCGAAAAAGATTGGCGGCCTGCGGGCCAACGTCCTCGACGAGCACCCGCTCCGCGAGATGAAGATCCTGCCGCCCACCCCGTAGCAGAAAAGATCAGAGGGCGCGCTTTCCGAGCCAGACCAGCACGGCAAAGAGGGCGCACCACGGGAGCACCCCGAGTGAGAGCACCACGAGGACCCGCAGCGGCTTCTCCCCGACGGCCAGCGCGAGAATTGCTCCCGCCTGAGGCCCGACCGTGACTGGGGCCAGCAGCCCCAGCCCCGGCAGTCCCGCCCGGTTCCACACCTTCCAGACCAGCTTGCGGGGATCCCTCTCAACCGGGATCTTCAGGCGCTGGACCAGCCAGAGCCGAAATGGCGCGCCTGCCGCCAGAACCACCCCGCCGCCGCACGTGTAGCCGAGCCAGGCCACCAGCGCCGCCGCCCACACCGGCAGCCCCGCGGCCACCCCGGCCGGGATCGCCGCCACAAAATACCCAAACCCCAAGCCGAACGCCGTCAGGATCCCGGCCACCTTACGCGCCCTCCCCGGGGACGTGGCGCAGGCGGCGGACCCACCCCGCATACGTCATGGGCTCGCGCGCGGCCGCTGACCTTTCTGCGAGGCGCAAAACCTGCCGGCGGATTGCCGGATGCTCCCAGTCGGGGGGGTGGATGCCGATGCGAGCGAGTCGCGAGGAGGACGCGGCGCAGAAGAGGAGGGCATTCCATGCGAGGCTGCAGGTGCGCCTCCAGGGGGCCCGCACGCTCCAGACCTGGCTGCGGCTGGAATGCGTGGCTCCGGACACCAAGTCGCTGACCGTCGCAATGCGCGTGGTGTATTCGAACCCCGCCGCGCGCACGGCCTCCCCGGCGGCTTCGCCGAGAAGCCAGGCTGGCGCGATAAAGCCGACCGGCGAGACCCCGCAGGCGGCCATGTCCCGCAGGCCCTGCTCCAGGAGGCTCCCGGCCTGCCCGCCGTCCAGGTCGTAGAACTCTCCCTCCCCCGCCGTGTAGGAGCGGGTCACAAACCGCTTCCATGGGCCGTCCGCCACATGGTTTTCGCGCAGGTGGAAATACCCGTGGAGCACGGCCTCATGGCCTTCGGCGCAGCGGGCGGCCAGCCAGCGGGCAAACGCCGCGTCCTCCGAAATCCTCCCCCGGCGGTGATGGTCTGGGATGACGAGAAGCGACGCCCGCCCGATTCCAACCCGCGCCAAGTCGGCAAGAATTTCCTCCGCGCGCTGCCGCGTGCGGGGGCTGACGTCGTGGATCGAGACGACAAGTTCTTTGCTGGCGTGGAGTTTTTGCATTTGCCAAGAGGCTGTGATAGGGGAAAGTAAACCGAATGTCAGAAGAAAATCCGAAGCCGCCCCAAGACAACCGTCAGCGCCCGGGCGGGGGCAACGATCCTCAAATGAACTGGCGGGGCCTCGTCCTCTTTGCCGTGGCGCTCTCGCTCATCGGCGGGGCGTTCATGTTCCGGGGAAACAATTTCACCCAGCCCGAGGCGATCCCGTTCCCAAAGTTCCTTGAGCTGGTCAAGGCCGGGCAGGTGATGAACTCGGCGGATGCTCCGCTCGAGCTCGTCGTCGAGGAGGGACGCAACACCCAGTATTTTGAAGGCAAGGTGAAGCAGAAGTCGAAGACGACCGGCGAGGAGGCCGCCGTCCCATTCCGCACGCCGATCTTCACCCAGTTCAACGGATCAGAGATCCAGGCCGCACTCGCCGAGGCCGGGATTCAGCCGTCAATCGTGCCGAAATCCGACTACCTCGCCTCGGCGATCGTCAGCTTCCTCCCGATCGTCCTCTTCCTCGTCATCCTCTACTTCTTCTTCCGGTCGCAAATCCGGATGGCCGGCAAGGGCGCGCTCAACTTCGGGAAGTCGAAGGCCCGGATGATGTCGAAGGAAAAGAACCGGATCACCTTCAAGGATGTTGCCGGGGTGGAGGAGGCGAAGGATGAGGTCCAGGAGCTCGTCGAGTTTCTCAAGGACCCGAAGCGGTTCCAGAAGCTGGGCGGACGCATCCCGAAAGGCATCCTCATGGTCGGGTCGCCGGGCACGGGCAAGACCCTGCTCGCCCGGGCGATCGCCGGGGAGGCCGACGTCCCGTTCTTCTCGATCAGCGGATCGGACTTTGTGGAGATGTTTGTCGGCGTGGGGGCCTCGCGCGTTCGCGACATGTTCGAGCAGGGGAAAAAGAGCGCTCCGTGCCTGATGTTCATCGACGAGATCGATGCGGTGGGCCGCCACCGCGGACACGGCCTCGGCGGCGGGCACGACGAACGCGAGCAGACGCTCAACCAGCTTCTTGTCGAGATGGATGGGTTTGACACCCAGGATGGCGTGATCATCATCGCGGCGACCAACCGGCCCGATGTGCTGGATCCCGCCCTGCTGCGGCCCGGCCGCTTCGACCGCCAGGTGACCGTGAGCCTGCCCGACGTGAAGGGCCGCGAGGAGATCCTGAAGGTCCACGCCAAAAAGGTGAAGCTGGCGGAGGCCGCCGACCTGGGCGTGCTGGCGCGCGGGACGCCGGGCTACTCGGGCGCCGAGCTCGCGAACCTGCTCAACGAAGCCGCCCTGCTGGCCGCACGCAAGGGGCTCAAGGCGATTTCGCAGCGGGAGCTGGAGGAGGCCCGCGACAAGGTGCGCTGGGGCAAGGAGCGCCGCAGCATGGCGATGAGCGACCGCGAGAAAGTCTCGACCGCATGGCACGAGGCCGGGCACGCGCTCATCAACGTTCTCCTCGAGCACACCCACCCGCTGCACAAGGTGACGATCATTCCCCGCGGACCCTACCTCGGGGCGACGATGTATCTGCCCGAGGGCGACAAATATTCGACGCAGCAGAAGGAGGCGCTCGACCTCCTGGCCGTGACGATGGGCGGGCGCATCGCCGAGGAGATGTTCACGAACGACATCTCGAATGGCGCGGCCGGCGACATCCGCCAGGCCACCACTCTCGCGCGCCGCATGGTCTGCGAGTGGGGGATGAGCTCGCTCGGCATGATCAGCTTCTCGGAGGGCAACGACTACGTGTTCCTCGGCCGCGAGATGTCGCGCTCGCGCGAGCACAGCGAGGCGACCGCGCAGCAGATCGACGCCGAGGTCAAGCGGATCATCGACGAGGCCTACGCCCGCGCCACGGAAGTCCTCGAGGCCCACCGCGCCCACGTCGAAAAGATTGCGAAGGCGCTCCTCGAATACGAGACCCTGGATGCCTCCCACATCAAGGAGATCATCGAGTTTGGAGACATCCAGAACCCGCCGATCATGGAGGTGGCCCCGCCGCCGCTTCCCCCGCCGCCTTCGGATTCCGCCCACACGCCGCCCGAGTCGGCCAAGCCCGAGCTCCCGCACGGCGGGCTCCCCTCCCCGGCCCCGGCCTAGAGACGAAGCTCAGGGCCGCAGCTCACGACCTTCCCGGTCACCTCCACTCGTGCTTCGGGTATTGCCTCTGGAGCTGCTGCTTGAGCTTCGGGTAGGCGTCGGTCCAGAATGAGCGGAGGCTTTTGGTGATCTGGACCGGGCGATGGCTCGGCGCAAGGATCTGGAGGGTCAGGACGTGACGGCCCATCGCAATTTTGATGTCGTCCTCCACGCCGTAAAGGTCCTGGATCCGCGCGGCGAGGAAGGGCTCGGCAGTCTCTGCATACGTGACTTTTGCGCGGCGCCCGCCGGGGAGCGCGATCCGCTCGGGGGCATGCTTGTCCACCATGGCCTGCTGGGGATGGGTGAGGAGCGAGCGTGCGTGGGGCAGGACCGGGGCGTCCTTGATGTCGCGGTAGCAGGTCGCCTCCCCGCAGACGAGGAGGAGGATGTGGTGCCGCTCGTCGGGTCCGAGGGCCGGCAGGTGGTGCTCCGGGAGCGCGCGGGCGAGGAAATTGACGCGGTGGATCCACTGGTCCACGCTGTCGTCCCAGCCGTTGAGGCGCAGGTCGCCCGCGAGGACCTGGTCCGCAAGGCAGCTCGCCGCCGCAGGGCCGGGCTCGGCATCGCGGTCCTGGGTTTCGATGATCAGGTCGCGGAACACCTTCTCGCGGCGGACGACCACCCGGTTCTGGGTGGCGTCGAAGAAGTGTTCGGCCGACTCGGAAAAATCCTCCGGGAACATCTCATGGAGCCAGGCCTCCTCGATCTCGGTGGCGAGGTTCAGGAGGACCTGTGCGTCCCCGCCGCGCCCTTCGATTTCTGTGATTTCGGCGGCGACGAGCAGCTTGCTGTGGGAGGCGACGCTGTGGCGGGCGAGCGTGCCCCGCCTTCCGTGGACGACATCGCAGACGAGCGTGCCCCCGCTCTTGCGCTTCGCGACCTGATCCGCAAACCCGGCGAGAATGCAGCGTGCGATGGCCGCATCCGGAGGCGGCGACGACTCCGTGTCGAGCGCCTCGGCATGGGCGATGTCGAGGAACTGCTCGAACAGCCGGCCGACCTGGCGCGCGGAATCGGCGTGGATGCCCAGAGGGCGGCAGTCGTTGGCGCGGAAGTCCTTTTGCCTGGCGAACGCGAACACGCGCATGAGCACCTGAAAATCCGAGAGCCCGGTCCCGAAGAGCTCGCCGCGCTCCTCCTCGATCCGCTTGTCCACGCGGAGGAGCATCGACCGGGTCTGGGTGATCGCGGCGATCAGCGCCGCCGCCCTCACGCAGCCCAGCTCCCCGGCAGCAAGAAACATGCGGGCGTATCTCGGATGGACCGGAAAATGGAGCATGCGGCGGCCGATGGGCGTGATCTCGCCGGCGTGGGTCGCCCCGAGGTCGTTGAGCAGGCTCTCCGCGCGCGCCAGCGCCGTGGCCTCCGGGGGCTCGATCCAGCGGAACCCCGCCAGGTCGGAAACCCCGCCGGCCTTGAGCGTCAGGACCGTCTCCGCCAGGTCGAGGCGCTTGATCTCGGCGAGCTCGCGGGCCGCCCGCCGCTCATGGTCCCGGAGGGTCCAGAGGCGGATGCAGCGCCCGGGGGCTGTCCGCCCGGCGCGCCCGGCCCGCTGGTCGGCGGAGGCCCGGCTGATCTTCTCAATGAGCAGGGTATTGATCCCCCGGTTGGGGTCGAAGCGCGCCACGCGCGCGAGCCCGGCATCCACGACCAGCGTGACGCCATCGATCGTCAGCGAGGTCTCGGCGACATTTGTCGAGACGATGACCTTGCGCTGGGAGGTGCGGGTCACCGCACGGTCCTGCTCCGAAGCGGGAAGCTCGCCGTGCAGGGGAAGAACGCTGCACCGGTTCCCCAGGCGGCCCCCCAGCTCGCGGATCGTCCGCTGGATCTCGTAGGCGCCCGGCATGAAGACCAGGACGTCGCCCTCCGTGCTCTCAAAATTTTCTGCCACCGCCTCGGCGGCCAGCTCCCATGGGGGATCGTCTTTCGGCTCGTGCGGGAGGAATTCGATGTCCACGGGGAAGACGCGCCCCTCGGACTCGAGGGTCGTGCAGGGCGCGAGGTAGCCCGCAAGCTCCGAGCGGTCGAGGGTCGCCGACATCACGACAATTTTGAGGTCGGGGCGGGAGGATTCCTGGAGGGCCAGCGCGCGGGCGAGGCTGATATCCCCGTAGAGGTGGCGCTCGTGGAACTCGTCGAAGACCAGCGCCGAGACGCCGCGCAGCGCCGGGTCGGCCAGCATCTGGCGCAGGAGGATTCCCTCGGTGACGAACAAGATGCGCGTGTCCCGCCCCGAGATATTGTCCAGCCGGATCTGGTAGCCGACCTCGCCGCCCAGGCGAACGCCCCGCTCCGCAGCCACCCGCGTCGCGAGCATCCGGGTGGCCAGCCGCCTCGGCTGCAGGATCACGCAGCGGCCGTCCCCCAGGATCCCGCCGTCGAGCAGGATCTGCGGAACCTGGGTGGATTTCCCCGACCCCGTCGGCGCCTGGAGGATCAGGCGGTTGCCCGCCGAGAGCGCGGCGACGATCTCCTCGTCGAGATCGTAGATGGGAAGGATCCCGGACATGGGGCGGGCCAGGCGATTCGCGCGGAGGACGGCCTCAGCGGTCGCCCTCGACGCGCTGCCACGCGGGCTTGTTGTCAAAGACCCACCGGTAGTATTCCGAGCGCTCCAGCTTCGAGGCCGCCCCCTCGTCCACGAGGAACCTGGCCTCCGGATGCATCTGGAGGATCGAGGCCGGGTTGCTGGCCGTCAGCGGCCCCTCGACCGCGCCGGCAATGGCGGCCGCCTTGCTCTCGCCGAACGCCAGGAGAAGGATCGAGCGCGACTCCATGATCGTGCCGATCCCCATCGTCAGCACATGGTGGGGCACGTCGTTCGGATCCGGGAAAAACCGGGCGTTGTCCTCGCGGGTCCGCCTTGTGAGCGTCTTGATCCGGGTGCGCGAAGCGAGCGACGAGCCGGGCTCATTGAATCCGATGTGGCCGTCGGACCCGATGCCGAGGATCTGGATGTCGATGCCGCCGGCCTGGCGGATCAGCTCCTCGTAGCGGGCGCATTCGGCGGGGACATCGCTTCCGTCTACCAGGCCGCTCGGGATGTGCGTCCGCGCGGGATCTACCCCGATGTGGTCGAAGAGGTTGGCCCGCATGAACTGGTGGTAGGACGCCGGATGTCCGGGGCCGAGGCCGAGGTATTCGTCGAGGTTGAAGGTGCGGACGCGGGAGAAGTCGAGCCCGTCCTCGCGGTGCATCCGGATCAGTTCCTCGTAGAGGCGCAGCGGCGTGCTTCCGGTGGCCAGGCCAAGGACGGCGTCCGGCTTTCTTCGGATGAGCGCGGCCATGTGGGCGGCTGCGCGCCGGGAGGCGTCGGCGGGGTCGGGCGAGATGATGAGTTCCATGTGATATGGGGTCAGTAGGATTTGGCCCAGACGACGCGCTGCCGGCTGGGTTCGCCGGAGAACGGGCACGTGCCGGGCTCCGGGGAATCTTCAAACGGGAGGCAGCGGATCGTGACTTTGAGGTCCGCCTTGATCTGCTCCTCAACCGCCGGGCTCCCATTCCAATGGGCGAGCGCAAACCCTCCGTGGATCTCGGGCTTGGAGGCGTTTTTCGGCGTGAAGTAGTCGTAGAACGCATCCTTCGAATCGATCCGTCGCAGGTGGGCATCCCGGAACGCGGTGGCCCGCTCAAGGAGCGTGCGCTGGATTTCGTCCAGGATCGCCGGCAGGCGGGCGGGGATTTCCGCCAGCGGAAGAAAGGCTTTTTCCTTGGGGCCCTGGTCGCGGCGCGCGACGGCGGCGGTGCCCTGCTCAAGATCCCGCGGTCCGATCTCGATCCGGACCGGCACCCCCTTTTTGATCCACTCCCAGCTCTTGACCCCGCCGCCGAGGTCGCGGCCATCGACCTCGACCTCGATCGGGGTCCCGTGAAAGGTTGCGGCGCGCAGATCGGCGGCCAGGGCCTCCGCTGCGGCAAGGACCGCCGCGCGCGAGTCCTCCTTCGGAGTGATCGGGATGATCACCGCGTGGGCCGGGGCAATCCGGGGCGGCAGGACCAGCCCGTCGTCGTCGCTGTGCGCCATGATCAGCGTCCCGACCAGGCGGGTGCTCACCCCCCAGCTCGTCGTCCACGCATGCTCGAGCGCCCCCTCGCGGCCCTGGAACTGGATCCCCGCAGCCTTCGCAAAATTTTGTCCCAGGAAGTGGGAGGTTCCGGCCTGGATTGCCTTGCGATCCTGGACCATGGCCTCGATGCAGTAGGTGCGCAGGGCTCCGGGAAACCGCTCGCTTTCACTTTTCTCGCCGCAGAGGACGGGCACCGCGAGGAAATCCCGCGCAAAGCCCTCATACACGCGCAGCATTTTCATCGTCTCCTCCTCGGCTTCGGCCTGGGTCTCGTGGGCGGTGTGCCCTTCCTGCCAGAGGAATTCCGCCGTGCGAAGGAAGAGCCGGGGGCGCATCTCCCAGCGGACCACGTTCGCCCACTGGTTGAGGAGGATCGGCAGGTCACGCCAGGACTTCACCCAGCGCGCGTAGGCGGCTCCGATGATCGTCTCCGAGGTGGGCCTCACAACGAGCGGTTCCGAGAGCTCGCCGGCCGGCACGAGCTTGCCATCCCGCGCCTCGAGCCGGTGGTGGGTGACCACCGCGCATTCCTTGGCAAACCCCTCAACATGCGCCGCCTCCTTCTCAAGGTAGCTGAGCGGAATAAAAAGCGGAAAGTAGGCGTTCCGGTGGCCCGTGGCCTTGAACATCCGGTCCAGCACCGCCTGCATGCGCTCCCAGATCGCATACCCCCAGGGCTTGATCACCATGCAGCCCCGAACCTCCGAATTCTCGGCCAGATCCGCCGCCCGGATCACCTGTTGATACCACTCGGGAAAATCCTCCTCGCGGCGCGGGGAGACAGCATTCTTGGGTTTCTCGCTCATGAAAGGTGCCAAGCTTCGCCGAGCCACCCCTCCGGGGAAAGCCCTTTTCTTCCAAACGTGCATTCACGTATTGAATTCCCGCAACCGCCTCACCGATACTCCCCAGGATGGTTTCTGATCCGTCTTTTTCCTTGAGCCTCGACCTTGCCGGGGATGCGGCCGCCGGCCTTCGGGCCGCTGCGGCCGGCGTTCGGGACGCCAGGTTCGGGCGCACCGTCTTCGTGCGGGCCGTCGTCGAGATCTCGAATTTCTGCCGGGAGAACTGCGGGTATTGCGCGATGCGGCGCGACAACCGCGGGCTGGCAAGGTTCCGGCTCTCCGCCGACGAGGTGTTCGAGGAAATCCAGGCCGCCCTGCCGGATGCGGTCACCGACCTCAACATCCAGGCCGGGGAGGACCCGCGCGCGGTTCGCGAGGTTGCGATTCCGCTGGTGCGCCGGCTCCGGGAGGAAACCTCCCTCGGCCTCAGCCTCTGCCTCGGAACCCTCAGCGCGAGGGATTACGCGGAGCTGAAGGAGGCGGGAGGCGACTACTACGTGATGAAAATCGAGACCGGCGACGCCGCGCACTTTCGTGAGGTGATGGCTCCGGGCACGCTTGACGAGCGGGTCCGCGCCATCCGCGGCCTCGCCGGATCCGGCTGGCAGGTTTCGTCGGGGTTTGTCCTCGGGCTTCCGGGACAAACACCGGAGATCATCGACCGCACGGTGGGCCTGCTCGAGGGCCTGCCATTGGCCGGGTGCAGCGTCAGCCCGTTCATCCCGGGCGAGGACACGCCGTTTGCAGGGCACCCTGCGGAGAGCCTTGAGCGGACGCTCAACGCGGTCGCCGCCCTGCGCCTGCGCCGCCCGCAGTGGATCATCCCGGCCGTCAGCGCCATGGGGATGGCGGGCGAGGGAGGCTATGCCGCCGCTCTCCGGTCCGGCGCCAACCTGGCCACCATCAACCTGACCCCTCCCAAGGCCCGGAACGACTACCAGATCTACCGGAAAGACCGCCGGATCATGACCGCCGAAAGGGTCCGGGAGGAGATCGCCGCAGCAGGGTGCCTCCCCTCGAAAACCGGCATCCGGGACTGGCTGCAGGGGGCCCGCGAAATCCCTCCGGGCGCGCCGATTCCGGTTCCCGTCGGGCACGCGCCTTGATAAGATACCACGCTTGATGCCGGACAAATCAGAAAGGCGCCCGAAAATTCCGGGGATGCGGGGGATTCAGGCGGCGGGGTGGATGCTCGTGGTCGCGATCTCGCTCCTGCTGGTCCATGTGGGGAAGGACCTCTTCATTCCCCTCGTGATCGCCCTGATCGGGGTCTACCTGATCAAGATCCTCGAGCGCTGGATCGGAGACATCAGAATAGCTGGGCGCGGCCTGCCGCCCTGGGCTTCCCTCAGCCTGGCCTTCCTCGCGGTGATTTTCCTGAGCTTCGTCCTCTTCTCCATCATCTCCAACAACGCGATGAAGGTGGCGGAGTTCGCCCCGCGCTACCAGGCCCGCCTCCTCGCGATCCAGGCGCAGCTCTTCCAGGCCCTGGGCGTCGAGCAGCCCCCCGCCCTCCGCGAGTTTCTGGGCGGCTTTGACATTCCGGGGACCGTGACCCTCCTCGCAACCAACCTCGCCTCACTGCTCAAGACCGCTGTCCTGATCCTGATCTTCGCCGTGTTCCTGCTGCTGGAATCCCGGTTCATCCCGGCAAAGATCGAGGCGCTTTTCCCCGATGGCCACCGCCGCACCCGCGTGCAGGGGATCCTCAAGCGCGTGGACCGGGACATCCAGACCTACTTCGGCGTGAAAACCGCCGTCAGCCTTGCCACCGCCCTCCTCAGCTACGGCCTCATGAAAATCATCGACCTCGACTTCGCCGCATTCTGGGCGCTGCTCGTCTTCATCCTGAACTTCATTCCGACCCTCGGCTCGATCGTGGCCACCGCCCTCCCCGGCCTGCTCGCCCTTGTCCAATACTCCGAGTGGACCCCCGTTGTCGTTCTCGTGGTCGGCATCACGATCATCCAGCAGGTGCTCGGGAACTTCATCGAGCCCAACCTCATGGGCATGACCCTCAACCTCAGCCCCCTCGTCGTTGTCATGTCCCTCATCCTCTGGGGCCTCATCTGGGGCGTCGTCGGCATGTTCCTCTGCGTCCCGATCACCGTCATCATCGTCATCATCCTCGCCAACTTCCCCGGAACCCAGTGGGTCGCCATCCTCCTCTCCAAGGATGGAAAGGTCCGCTTGTAGGGAGGAGACCCGGGGCGGCGACGCATCTCACGCTCCGCACCTTCGCTGGCTCCCCGCCTCTGGACAGGCTTTCGCGTCGTGTGCTAGCCTCCGCCGCATGGCACAGGGAATCGACCAAAAAACAGGGAAAAAAGCCTTTGAGATCAACATGGACCGGAGGTTCTACGGGACGTTCGCGGAGATCGGCGCGGGGCAGGAGGTCGCCCGCCGGTTTTTTTCGGCCGGGGGAGCCGCCGGGACGATCGCCAAGTCGATTTCGGCCTACGACATGTCTTTCAGCGACGCGATCTACGGGGGATGCGAGCGCTACGTCAGCCGGGCGCGCCTCGCCACAATGCTCACGCACGAGATGGACCTGCTCATCGAGCGCCTCGACCGGACGCTGGGTGCCGAGCGCCACTTTTTTGTGCTGGCGGATACCGTGGCGGCGCGCAGCTTCCGCCGCCACGACGAGTCCCACGGATGGATGGGCCTCCGCTTCCAGCACGCCCCGCGCGCACCCTTCAGCGAGATCATCCTCCACGTCCGCATGCTCGACCCCGAGAACCTGCAGCAGCAGGAGGCCCTCGGAATCTTCGGCGTCAACCTCCTCCACGGGGCATTCCATCTCGCAGAAAGCCCGGAAGCCCTCATCGCCTCGCTCATGGATGACCTCGCCCCCGGGCGGATCTACGTCGACATGATCCGGTTTTCCGGACCCGCTTTCGCGGGGGTGGACAACCGGATCATGAGCCTGCAGCTCGTCGTCCAGGGGCTGACGAAGGCCACCCTGTTCCGCTCGGACGGGGAGGTCGTCCAGGCCGCTGACGCGTTCTACAAAAAGCCGCTGCTTGTGGAGCGCGGCAGCTTCCGCCCGGTCACGCTCCTCACCGATGACATGCTGGCCTGCGCGCGCCGGATGTTCGAGAAGGAGGCCTCGGTGGCCGGAACGCAGCCCGAGATTTTGATGGAGATCACCATGAAGAACCTGCTTTCAACCGGGCACCTGGACCTCCGCGATTTCCTCGACCGCGTGGACATGCTCGGAGCGCTCGGGCACACGGTCCTGATCTCGAACTACGGTGAGTTCCACCGCCTCGTCAATTACCTGTCGATCTACACGGACAAGATGATCGGCCTCCCTCTTGGCATCCCCGGAATGCACGAGCTCTTCGAAGAAAGGTTTTACACCGACCTGGAGGGCGGGATCCTGGAGGGTCTCGGGCGCCTGTTTAAAACCGGAGTGAAGCTCTACGCGTATCCGCGCCTGATGCCGGACGGCTCGCTGGTCACCGCCTCGAATTTTGAGGTGGCCCCCAACCTCAAGCACCTCTACTCCCACCTGCTGGAAAACCGGTTTATCGAGGGGATCACCACCTACGCGCCCGCCCACCTCCCGATCCGCTCGGCCGACGTGCTCAGCCTGATCCGGAAGGGCGATCCGTCCTGGCAAAGCATGGTGCCTCCGGCGGTTGCAGAAATTATCCGCGCCCGCCGCCTGTTCGGGTGCTTCTGACCGATGCGGCCGACCTCCCGCAGGCGCCTGGCCTTGAAGCGCCCCCCGCCCGCCGTCGTCTTTTCCATGCAGGTGCTTTTCAGCGCGGCCCTGCTGGGATGGCTCCTCTCCCGTGAGGAGTTCCGCGCATCCCTCGCCGGCGTCCTCCGCTCGGCGGACCCCGCCTGGCTGGCGGCCGGACTCACGCTTGCCGGAGTCGTTCACCTTCTTTGCCTCATGCGCTGGCGGATCTTTCTGAGGATGGTGGGTGTCACGGTCGGCTGGGGGGAGTCGGCCGGGCTGTTTTTTGCCGGGCTTTTCAGCGGGCTCTTTCTGCCGGGCGGAGCGGGAGGCGATCTCGTAAAGATCGGGCTTCTGACCGCGCGGAGGCAGGATGCGGGACGCTCGACGCTCTCCGTGGTGATGGACCGTCTTGCGGGCTCGGTGACGATGATCCTCGTGGGAGCCACCCTGCTGGCCACCCAATACCGCTGGCTCACGGCGGACCCGCTCGTGGCGAAGCTTGTCCAGAGCATCGGCCTCTACCTGCTTGTTTTGGCAGTCCTCATCTCGGCCTCGGTGGCGCTGAGCTCCGAAAGGCTGGTCTCTCGCCTCCCCGCCTCCTGGCCGGGACGGGCCAAGGTGCTCGAGCTCTCCGGAGCCTATTTCCAGTGCGCCCGCCAATGGCCGCAAACCTTGCTGGCTCTCGGGGTATCGCTCGTGATGCTCCTCACATTTTTTCTGACCTACTACTGCGCCGCGCGCGCGTGCGGGCTCGATCCCGATGTGATCCGCTTCCTTGCCTTCATGCCCATTGTGGACATCCTTGCCGGGCTGCCCGTCAGCCTCGGAGGACTGGGCGTGCGGGAGGCCGTTTTTGTTCTGCTCCTCGGAACCTTGGCCGGGGTTCCTTCCGCCACGGCCGTGGCGGTCTCCCTCGCCGGCTACACCCTTTCGGCGGTATGGGGCCTGCCGGGAGCGTTCCTCTGGCTGATAAGAAAGCCATGACTTCCGCCGCCCTTCGCGCTGCAGATTGCTTCCGCTCGTCGAAATTTCTCCACGGATACGCGAGGGGCAAAACCCGCTGGGACCCCGCCTATCCCACCGTGGCACAGATCCTTCGATCATCCCCGCATCCGCTGCTCGACATCGGCTGCGGGATCGGCCTCCTGGCCGCCTACCTCCGCGAAGAGGGGCTCACGCAGCCGATCTTCGGGATCGAACCCGACGCCAAAAAAGTCGCCTCTGCCCTCAGATCCGTGCTGCCGCGCTACCACGGGCTCGCATTCCAAACCGGAGACGCCCGCTCGCTCGAACCCTTTTCCGGCGACATAGTCCTTCTCGATATTCTGCACTACCTGGCTCCGGACGAGCAGCAGTCGGTCCTCCTGTCCGTTGCCGGGCGCATGGCCCCGGACGGGATCGCTTTGATTCGAACAACGTTCCGCGACCGCTCGTGGCGCTACTACGCGACCCTGCTGGAGGAGGGGGTCGTGCGCGCGACCGGATGGATCCGCGGCGGACGATGCCACTTTCCCACCCGCTGCGAGGTCGAGTCGGCCTTCCCCTCACCCCGTTTCGCTGTGACCTCGCGCCCCATGTGGGGACATACCCCTTTCAACAGCCACCTCGTGGAAGTCCGCCGGATCGGCGAGCCTTTGCATTGCTGAAATGGAAAGGGGTTCGCCCGCCGCATGTGCTCGCCGCTTGATCCAGGCGTCAGGTTTTGTATTGTCGGGCGTGCGGAAACGATGGCCATTCTTCTGGATGCTGGGATGCATCGCTCTCTCGGCGTCCTTCCTCAGAGCTGAGCTGACCGACGAAGAAAAGAAGCGGCTCTTTCTGCAGGCCCGCGAAGACATCCGCCCCGTCCCCAAGAGTTCTCCTTCCCCCAGCCCATCCCTCACTCCGAAGCCAACTCCGAAGCCAACTCCGAAGCCAACTCCGAAGCCAACTCCGAAGCCAACCCCGAAGCAAACCCCGAAGCAAACCCCGGAGCCAACCCCGGAGCCAACCCCGGAGCCAACCCCGGAGCCGACCCCGAAGCCGACCCCGAAGCCGACCCCCACACCGCGCCCTAAGGAAACTCCTGCAGCAACACACGCGCCCAACGCTGAGGAAAACCCCGAGCCCGGAGAAAAACCTTCCCCGACACCGCAGAGCAAGAAATCCCAGCCTGCTGCAGAAGGCAAACCTTCCTCCTCCCCTGCCGAGCCCAAAGAGCGTGCGCCCGCGCCCCCCCCGGAATCGGAGGATTTCATCCTGCTCCCCGGCGATCGGCAGCCCAAGCCCGGAGGCCCCCCGGCGCCCGGAGAAATACCGGCACCCGCGAAAAAACCCGCACCTCAGCCCACGCCCGACGCCCAGCCTGCCGACACCTCCGCCCAGATCCCGAAAGGCAAAACCCCTCAGGGCGTAAAACTCGACGCGCCGATCGTCGTCGAAAAATCCGGGTTGGACGAAGACCAGGGCGAACAGCCGGCCCCCAAATCCTCCGTCGGCGGGCTCTTCAAGCGCTACCGCTACCTCACGCCGGCGGTCCGCCGCGCCATCGACAAGGCCAAGGTCAAGCGCGGCCGATGGAAATACATCATCGTCCACAACAGCGGGACCCGGCAGGGAAACGCGCGGATCTTTGATGTCTATCACCGCCGCACCCGCAAGATGCAAAACGGAATGGCCTACCACTTCGTCATCGGCAACGGCAGCTCGTCGGGCAACGGCGAAATTGAGATCGGCAGCCGCTGGACCAACCAGATCAACGGCGGCCATGTCGCCAGCGACTACCTGAACGACATCGCCCTCGGCATCTGCCTCGTCGGAGACCTGAACCGCGACAAGCCCACCAAAGAGCAGCTCCAATCCCTCGACGAACTCATCACCTACCTCCGCTCGCGCGTCGGAAAAATCAAGGGCAAGCCGTCGATCGTCAAGGGCCATAAAGAAATTAACCCGAAACCCACCGACTGCCCCGGCGATCGCTTCCCCCTGGGCTGGCTCCGCCAAAAATTCCGCTGAGCCGCCCCGGGATTGCCAAATTTTTCCGGCGGGTCCATACTCTTGCGTGTCCCGATGAATGACCTGCTGATCAGCCTTCTGGTAAGCGCTTCCCTTGGGGCGCTGATCGGATTGGAGCGCCAGTGGGAGCGCCAGTTCGGGCATCCGGAAAAACGGGTCGCCGCCGGGGTCCGGACGTTCGCGCTCTGGGCCGTCCTCGGCGCCGTCTGCTCCCACCTCTCGCTCAACGGCCAGCCGTTCGCCTTCCCCATCGGCCTCGCCGCCATGGCCTGCTGGCTCGCTCTCTTTGTCTTCTTCCAGTCCCGTGAAAAATCCGGAGCGGGACTCACGACGGCGGCGACCGGACTCCTCACTTTTCTTCTGGGTGCGCTCGTCGTCGCAGGCGAGGCCCGCGCGGCCCTCGTCCTCACCGTCGCCATGCTTCTCCTCCTCGCCGGCAAGCCCTCCCTCCATGCCCTCTCAAAAAATTTCACGGCCGAGGACGCGCGCATGGCGCTCCAGTTCCTCGCCGTCACGGGCGCCGTGCTCCCGCTGGTTCCGGACCGCGACATGGGGCCGATGGACGCCTTCAACCCCCGCTCGGTCTGGCTCATGGTGGTCATCGTCTCGGGGCTGGGGTTTGCCGGCTACATTGCCGTCCGGCTCCTCGGGGCCTCCCGCGGCATCGCGCTCACCGGGCTTGCCGGCGGCCTTGCCTCCAGCACCGCCACCACGCTCAGCATGAGCAAGCTCAGCCGCGAGCGCCCCGACCTCGCCCGCGACTGCACCCTGGCCGTTCTCATCGCCTGCACGATCATGCTCTGGCGCGTCGAACTCCTCGTCGCAGCCATCAGCCTGCCGCTGGCCACCGAGATCCTTCCCCACGTGGTCCTCATGAGCCTGCCGGGCGCCGCGTATGCCGCCTGGCAGTTTTGCTGCGGGCAGGGCTCCTCCGAGGCCGCAGGGATCTACAAAAACCCCCTCAGCCTCAAAGTTGCCCTCCAGTTCGGAGCCCTCTACGCTCTCGTCGTCTTCGCGGTCAAGGCCGCCTCCACGTGGTTCGGAGGGGCCGGTCTCCTGGTCGCCAGCTTCCTCTCCGGCCTCACCGACCTCGATGCGATCGCCCTCTCGCTCTCAAATCTCTCCCGCGACGGGCAGGTCACCCAGACCCTCGCCACGCAGGGCATCATCGTCGCTGCGGCCGCCAACTCGATCCTCAAAGCCGCCCTCGCGGCCTTTCTCGGCGCCCCAGCCCTGCGCCGCCTCACCCTCCTCGTTCTCGGCAGCACCGCCGCTCTCGGCATCGCTTCGTTGCTCGTCCCTCTCATTTGGCGTTAAGGGCCATATTGGCTCTAATTTGCGCTCGTTGAATGCCAAAATTTAGCGCCATTGTGTCGCTTTTGCGTCAAGGTGAGTCCTAAACATATTTTTGCATATCATTTATAGGTAGTTATTTAAGTGTTTTATAGAACTGCGTTTTTCGAACGGCACATTTTACGCTGAAGTGGTTGTGGAGCCATCCGCTCCAGAAAACCAACAACAGAAAGGAAACGATGAACATCATTCGATACAGAACACCAGAATTGGCGGCATGGACGCCATTCGACCGGCTCTCGCCCCTGCGGGAGCTTATGGACTCGGCCTACCGCTTGGCGGCCGGAGGGACCGGGTCGGGGAGTTGGTCGCCGGTTCTGGATATTTATGAGGATGCCGACCATGTGACCGTGAAGGTCGAGCTGGCCGGAATGAAGAAGGAGGACTTCGAGATTGCCCTCGAAGACAACGCGCTCACCGTCTCGGGGAAGCGTGACCTCGGCAGCCGGGAAGGCTTCCGCAGCGAGCGGTTCTCCGGATCGTTCTCGCGCACCGTGGCCCTCCCCGCACCGGTCAAGTCGGACGACGTCAAGGCCTCCTATGAGGATGGCATTCTGGCCGTTGTCCTGCACAAGGCGGACGAGGCGAAGCCACGCAAAATCACCATCAGCTAAGAAAGGAAGCCATGACACAGGAAACCACATCTGAAACACGCCCGGCCGCAGCAGCCTGCCGGGTCGAATACAGCGTTCCGGCGGTCAACCTCCGCCATGACGATGACGGATACACGCTCGAAGTCGAGATGCCCGGCGTTGCCAAAGGAGGAGTTGAGATCACGTTCGATGACGGGAAATTGACGGTGCTCGGCCACCGCGCCGGCAGCCCGGCATCCGGTCAGCCCGTCTATGCCGAATCCACCGGGCGCGGCTACCGCAGGGTCTTCGACCTCGATCCCAGCATCGACCCCGAAAAGATCTCCGCGGCGATCGAGCAGGGCCTGCTCACCATCCGCCTCTCGAAGGCGGAAGCCAGCAAGCCCCGGAAAATCACGGTGGGCTGATCTCCTCATCCCGGCGAAACTCTTGAGGAAATCCAATCCGTGAGGAGAAAAGCCTCTTCTCTGGGAGCAGCTCAATCGCCCTCTCAATTTCCTGAACGGTGCTCATGAGCGAAAACTGCCACCTCGGGAGGGAGTCAGCAATATCTTGATCCCGGGCTACTCGGGATGCTCCGCAGGGGGTGACGCGCCACCTCTTATTTATGGGAATCGTTCCAGAGGATGCCACGCACTTTTGGCGGGCACCCGGGCTCCGTCCCCTCCTCCGGCGTTTCTGGAGAGCGCCGGATTTGCTTTCCGCCGGGCTTGGAACGTGGGTAAATCGGTTCAGCAACTTGGGGGTATAGCTCAACGGTCAGAGCAGGCGGCTCATAAGAGGAAACGGGCATTTCAGCCTGTTTTTGCTGGAGTCATCAGACCTCATCAAACCCAGACCAGTAAAGGCTCTCCGGGCGAATCGATGTTTTCCTGGGTCATCCCGAATTTGCCATTTTTCGGGGGGCGGGTTACAAAATCGGGTTACAAAGCTCGGCTTGGGAACAGGTCGGGATTTATTCCTTTCGCCGGATCAGTTTGGCATACTCCCCATGGGGGCCGATCCAGAACCAAATCACGGTATCCCCGTCCATGATCCCGAGCGCCCGGTAATGATCGGTGATCCGCGCCGACCAGTAATCTTGAACTTTCTTGAATTGGACCGAGGCATGACGCGGATCATCCAACCAGAGGCGGTATTGTTTGTCTGCCGTTCTCTGAATATTCCCCGGCAGGAGTTGGTAGGCTCTCCAAAAGGAGTTCGCCGCTCTACTTTTCACGATTCGGATAGGGGGAGGTCCGGCCCGCTCGGTATTCGGAAACTGCCTCCTGCGCGAGTTGATCCAGCCGTCCGGCCTTGATGTCCTCCTCGATCTCCTGATCCCATTCCTTCGAAATTCTTGAGGAAATCCAATCCGCGAGCAGAAAAGCCTCTTCCCTGGGAAGCTGCTCAATCGCCCTCTCAATTTCCTGAACTGTACTCATGGCCAGAAACTACCACATCGCGAGAGAGTCGGCAATATCTTGATCCCAGGAAACTCGGGATGCTCCGCAGGGGGTGGCTCCACTTCGCAACCAGACCGGGCTCGCCGCGTTCCCCTCCTCCTGGCCCGAGGGGAGATTTGTAACGGGTGGCTCCCCTTCCGAATACTCCGACGGCCTCGGCACCGGCCATCACCCCAGCCGATCCGCCGGAGAATTCGGGCCGCCAGGCGGAACCTATCCGGATCATCTCCCCCATGGACGCCGCTTCTTCAGCGCCTCCGGCCCCGGCGATCCCGGTAGGCCATGAAAAAAGTCTTCTTTCAGAAGGAACGAGCGGGGAACCACGTTTCCCCAAACCCCTCCTCTGGGGGGAACAGCAATTGATGGCGCCCGTTCGCCGTTCGTGTGCTTGAATTCCATACCCATGGGCAAGCCAGCGCAGTCGTTTGAAAACTTTGAGAAGCTGTGAAATAAGTCTCACGAAGCATGATTCGAAGCCAAGCTACGGGCGGCCACAGCTGAGCGTGAGAAGGCCGCCATGCTAAATGCGGTCACCGCGACCGACCAGCAAATTGACGCGCTCGTGTATGACCTCTACGGCCTGACGCCCGAGGAAATCGCCCTGGTCGAATCTTCCCGGTAGTAGCCCCTCATTCCTGCGATTCCGATTCTCGGGCTCTTCGAGCCAGTAGCGGAATCAATCCCGTAGGAACTTGCCGTATTTTTTCCGCATGGCCGCCGTCATGGGCTGGAACCCGTTCTTGCGCAAAATGCGTTCGCACTCGGCAGCCGGGAAGGAATCCTCCTTCTGCGGGATCTCCACAAACGGGAGCCCTGCGTCAGTTTTCCCGAAAGAAACGGATATGCTCCTCTGCATTGGCTTTGAAATCACTGACGGCATTTTGAAAGACCTCCCTTCTACTTGAATCGAAAAACCACTGTTTTGCAAGCGTTCCCCCCTTGATTCCAAGGATGTCCTGATGGGGAGTCCCGTGCGCACAGTCGTATCTGGCGACACAAGACGCCTTGCCCTCGATCTCCGCCAGGAGAACGACCCGGAAGGAAACCGTCTCCCCGCCGACCGTTTGATGCCTGGCCAGAATTAACGCGGATTCGAGCCAGACGAAAAATTCTTTTTCAGGCATGGAGCGGGAAAGATACCTCTCTCTTCGTCTCATGGGAATGACGCTTTCTCTGCCCGGTGAGTCCGGGCACCCGGGCCCCGTCCGGGCTCCGTCCCCTCCTCCGGCGTTTCCGGAGAGCGCCGGATTTGCTTTCCGCCGGGCTTGGAACGTGGGTAAATCGGTTTCAGCAACTTGGGGGTATAGCTCAACGGTCAGAGCAGGCGGCTCATAACTGCTTGGTTCACGGTTCGAATCCGTGTGCCCCCACCCTCTAGACCCGCAAGGGAGGCCCGCGCCCGGCGGGGGGCGATGGCGGCAGAGAGGCCGTGCGGGTGGGATGACCGGGGGCCCCGCCTCGCTCCGGCAGCCGCAAAGGTGGCGTCAAAAAGGGTTGCCTGAGGCGGCGTGAAGCGCCACGCTTGCGGGCACCATGATTGTTGCTCCAAAAATCCGCGGTTTCATCTGCACCACAGCACACCCGGAGGGTTGCGCGAAACACGTCTCCGAACAGATCTCGGTCGTCACTTCCCGCGGTCCGGTGAGGGGCGGCCCCAAGAGGGTTCTGGTCATCGGGTCCTCCACCGGCTACGGCCTGGCCTCGCGCATCGCAGCGGCCTTCGGCTCCGGCGCGGCCACGGTCGGGGTCTTCTTCGAGCGGGCGGCCGAGGAGGGGCGCACCGCGACGGCGGGATGGTATAACTCGGCCGCCTTCGAGGCCGAGGCAAAGGCCGCCGGTCTCTATGCGCGCTCGTTTAACGGGGACGCATTTTCCGACGCCGTGAAAGCGGAGGTGATTGCCGCCATCAAGAGCGACCTCGGCCAGGTGGACGCCGTGATTTACAGCCTCGCATCCCCGCGCAGGACCCACCCCAGGACGGCGGAGGTTTTCAAGTCCGTCCTCAAGCCCATCGGCGGGACCTATACGAACAAAAACCTGAACACCAGCAGCGGGGTGGTCAACGAGGTCACGATCGAGGCGGCGAATGCCGATGAGATTGCTCAGACGATTGCTGTGATGGGCGGGGAGGACTGGGAGATGTGGATCGACGCGCTGCTTGCGGCGGATGCCCTCGCCCCCGGCGCGCAGACCGTTGCCTACTCCTACATCGGGCCGGCGCTCACCTGGGCAATTTACAAAAATGGGACGATAGGAAAAGCGAAGGAGGACCTGGAGCGGGCCCAGGGGGCGATTGATGCCAGGCTGGCCGCGCTGGGCGGCAAGGCCTGGGTCTCGGTGAACAAGGCGCTCGTCACGCAGGCCAGCTCGGCCATCCCCGTTGTGCCGCTCTACATTTCCCTCCTCTACAAAATCATGAAGGAGGCCGGCACGCACGAGGACTGCATCGAGCAGATGGATCGCCTGTTCCGCGACCGCCTCTACCCCCTCAACCCGCAGCCCGACGATGCGGGCCGCATCCGCGTGGATGACTGGGAAATGGCTCCCGAGGTCCAGGAACTCATCGCCCGGCGCTGGGATGAGGTCTGCACGGAAAATCTCCCGGAGCTGGCGGACTTTGCGGGCTACCAGTCCAGCTTCCTGCGACTCTTTGGCTTCGGCCTCTCTGGCGTGGACTACGAGGCGGACACCAACCCCGTCGTCCCCATCGCCTCGATCCCGGGGTTGTAGCAACAGGCCGGAAGGCCCGATCTTTGGTATGGGAAAAACCCGTCCCCGCAGTTAGTCTTACCGACGTGCCCCTTCCGGTCTTTCCTCACACGAGTTTTGACAGCCTCATGGAGGGATTGGCGGGGGAATGGGCCGTGCGCGGTGAGGGGCCGCTGCCGGTTCCGGTCATTGTGCCATCGGTCCAGTTCAGCGACTTCCTGCAGCTGCGCATCGCCCGCGACTGCGGGGTCTGCATGGGGTTCGATTTTCTGACGCCGCAGGGGTTCATTTCGCGTGCGCTCGGCAAGCGGGACGACTCCTGGTCGAAGCAGCGGCTCTGCTGGCGGATTCTGCCCCACGTCAGCGCCTGTTCCGGGGAGTTGGGGTTGGAGGAGGCTTCGCCGCGCGACCGGTTCGCGATGGCGGGCCTGCTCGCGGACCGCTTCGACCAATACGCGCACTTCCGTCCGGACCTGATCCGCAAGTGGATGGCGGCCGGATCGGGCCATTCCCCCAGCTCAAATGAGAGCACCGCTGAGAGGTGGCAGCGGGAGCTTTGGCTCAAGCTGAGCGGTGAGATCGCTGCGCCGCACCCCGCGCTCCGCATGGAGACGCTGCGAACCGACGCGACGTTCCGCCGTCGCCTTGTCGCCGCCTTTCCGAGGCTTCTCGTGATCGGGACCGGCTCGATTGACCCGCTTCTCGTCGATGGGCTCGGGTTGCTTCACGCGTCGGGAGGCGGGGTGAGCGTGCACGTCGTGCTTCCCTCGCTTGAATACCTGGGAGACCTGAAACGGCGGAACGCGCTTCCGCAGGAGGAGGCGCATCCGGAAAGCATCGAGGTGTCCGGCGGGCATCCCCTTCTGGAATCCATGGGCCGCCATGCCATCGGCTCGTTCCTCCTGCTTGGCAGGCTGGACGAGCAATACACGCACTGGCCGGAGCCGTATGCCGTCGAAGCCGCCGGCGGCAGCCTCCTGCAGCAGCTCCAGGCGGACATCCATGCGCTGAGGGGGCCCTCGAAGATTCAGAGATCCGCGGAGGACATCAGCCTGCGCGTGCATGCGTGCTTCGGTCCGCGTCGGGAAATCGAGGTGCTCCGGGACGAGCTCTTCCGTGCGTTCCGGGATTTTCCGGACTTGAAGCCGGAGGATGTTCATATCGTCACCCCCTCGCTGGAAACCTACGCGCCCCTGGTCTCAGCGATTCTGGATCAGGGCGGGAGACGCCTTCCGGTGAGGCTCACCGAGCTGCCGCCTTCCGGGCAGGATCCGGTGATTGAGGGTGCGCTGGCGCTTCTGGATATGGCGCGGGGTGGGCGTTTCGAGGCAAGCTGGATCATGGAGCTTCTCCGTCTGCGCGCGGTCCAGGGCGCCCTGCGGATCGCCGATGAGGAAAAGCGCGTCGAGCGTGTGCGCGGATGGATCCGGCAATCCGGCCTCACCCAGGGCCTCGGGGACGGGGAGCCGGGAGAGTGGGGATTCGCAAGGGACCGGCTGATTGCCGGACGCTGGTTGGGAGGGGAGGACGTCCCCACCTATCCGACGGGCCAGTTTGTTCTCCCGGTCGCCGATGAACTCGGCGGCGACCAGGATTTGATGTCCCGCTTCACCGCATGGCATTCCCTCCTGGAGGACACCCTTCGCGCGTGGAGCCGCGACGCGCAGGCGTCCGAGTGGGGCCGGCGGCTCGGGCGCGCCTGCGACGGGCTGCTGGCGGGAAATGACGAGGCCGGGCTCGCCATCCAGCCCCTCATCGCCTTCTTGCTCAGCCTGGAGTGCAGCGAGCTTCTCGATGCGGGGGCGATCCTCGATTGGCTCACTGCGGAGTGCGGGGAAGCCGGAGTTCGGGGGAAGGTCTCCGGGAGAATCGCGTGCGGGAGGTTCAAGCAGCTCCAAAACATCCCGTGCCGCGTGCTGGCCATGGTCGGCATGCAGGAGGGAACATTTCCCGGGAAGAGCCCTGCCCCCGCGTGGGACCTGCTGCAGACGTCGCCCCGGGTTTGGGACCGCAATGCCCGGGTCGATGACCGGCAGCTCTTCCTTGATGCCGTCCTGACCCCCAGAGACCGCCTCGTGATCACGGCTGCCAACCGCAATGTCCGCAGCGGCAAGGACGAGCCGCTCTCCTCCTGCGTGGATGAGCTCCTGCGCGTCGCGGGGGAGATGGGCGCCGCCAGAAGCGACTTAATCATCCAACACCGCCTGCAGCCGTTCGCTGCCGAATATTTCGACGGCTCGCAGCTCCTGCCCCCTTCGTTTGATCCGGCCGGGGCCGGGGTGGCCGCCGCTCTGGCCTCCGCCGAACGGAGCCCGGGAATCCCATTCCTGCCTGCGAACGCGGAGGCGGCAGCGGCACCGGACCGCCAGGAGATTTCGCTCCGGCAGCTCGTGGACTTCTGGAAGAATCCCGCCAGGGCCTTTTTAAAGGCGCAGGGGGTGGCGGTTTTGAGGGGGGAGGAGGACGAAGAGACCCTCGACCAGGCACCGCTGGCACTGGATCAGCTCCAGGACTGGGGAATCAAAAGTGCCGTCATCGATACGATGATCGGCTCGCCAGCCACGATGAGCGCTACGGAAGCCCGGCTGCGGGCGGACCGCGGCCTGCCGCCCGGAGGCCTGGGCACCCAAAGCTGGAAGGCGAATCGCGAGCTGAGCGAGCCTCTGGGTCATGGGGTAATCAATTATCTGAGCGGGGAGTTGGCGGTTGACGTGCAAGTGGGGGATGCGCGGATCACCGGAACCCTGCTGACGGCCGACAAGGGGAGACACCTGCTCGCTTACCGGGTGGGGAAGTTCGAAAACGCCGGGCATTTCCTCGATCCCTGGGTTCGCGCGGTCGTCGCCGCAGCGGCGGGACATCCGATGCCACTCTGGCTTCTTGACGAGGCCAGCCCGGATCAGCCAAAGGAATTTCCCGCATGGGATCGCGAGGAAGCCCGGGAGGTGCTGGCGAACCTGGTGAGCGGATTTCTTGAAGGGCAGGCGTCCGCGTTCAAATTTGCTGTGGCGACCTCCGACGCGTTCGCGAAGAGCTTCGCACAAGCCGGGGACGAAGGCGCCGCCATGGAAGCCGCTGCGGCAGAATGGTCGAAACAGGCTTTCAATGGCGGGAAGGCCGGCGAGATGTTTGATCCGTCTGCGCGGCTCGTGTGGCGCGATCTGGATGCCTTTGCCGCGCCCGGGCCGTGGGCTCATTGGGCGGTGGCCGTCGCGGTTCCGCTTCGAAAGTGGGGAGGGTTTTAGCACGCATGCCGGCCGCATTTGACATCGTCAAAACCCCGATCGTGGCGGGGCTCTCCGTAATCGAAGCGAGCGCTGGCACGGGAAAGACGTATGCGATCAGCCGCCTCGTCCCGCGCCTCCTTTTGGAGCGCACGGTCGCGCGCCTCCGGGAAATTCTCCTCGTCACGTTCACCAACGATGCCGCCAGCGAGCTTTCCGACCGCGTGCGCGGCGTGCTGGAAAAACTGCACGCGAAGCCGGAACCGGACGAAGAAAAATCCGACCCCGGCGCGCACGCTCTGCGCCAAAAGTTTCAGTCCCGCGAGGACCGGGAAGTCATCGCGCGCGCGCTTTTGGATATCGACCAGCTCGGCGTCTCGACGATCCATTCGTTCTGCCTGAGGACACTGCAAACCGAGGGGACCCTGTGCGGGCTGCCCGTGGTTCCCGAGCAGGTCCCGGACGCCGAAGCGCTCATCGAAGAGGCACTCTACGACCTCTGGAAATCCAAGGTGGCCGGGAGCGCGTTGCTCTCCGCCATTGCCGCGGCCCAACAATGGAATCCCGCAGGCGACATGGCCCTCGTGAAACAGGTCGTCGGGATGGACGAAATCGAAGCGCTCCCGCCGCCGCGCCCGCTGGAGGATGCCCTGCGCGAACTGGAGGCCGGAGCCGGGCGGTTCACGAAGGAGATGGTCGCGGGACTGACGTCGCTGGCCGCGAAAGTTTCCAGCTGGAACAAGGGCGCAGGAGACGAGGCCTTCCGCAGCCAGCAGTTCAGCAGCCTTCGCGAGCCGGAGGATTTCCTCTCATGGACCAATGCCGTGAGCTGGCTGCCGAAAATCGCCGAGGGAAAAGCCGGCCTGATCTCCGCAAGAAGTGCGGCCAACAAAGCGCTCATCGCCGAGGCGGCACAACTGCCCGCCGTCCTTCTGGCCCGGGAGATGTCCGCCCTTTATTGGCAGCTCGGCTGGCATTGGAGGCTCGACTGCGCGCGGGCCGTCCGGCAGACGGTCGCCGCCGCGCTCAGGAAAAACCGGCAGATCACCTACGACGGCCTGATTTCGACGCTCCGCGATGCCCTGCGCTCGGAGAAGACCGGCCCCCTGCTGAGGGCGCGCCTGCGCGAGCAATACAAGGTCGCCCTCATCGACGAATCCCAGGATACCGACCCCCGGCAGTTTGAGATTTTCCGCGCCATTTTTTCCTGCCCCGGCAGCGACGCCTCCCGCATGGTCCTCATTGGCGACCCCAAGCAGGCGATCTACGAGTTCCGGGGAGCTGACGTCAACACCTACCTGGATGCCCGCGCGCGGGCGGGAGACAATGTCTACTCCCTGTCGAAAACCTTTCGCTCTCCCCAGCCCCTGGTGGACGCGGTCAATGCCGTATTCCAGCGCAATGGGTCGTTGCTCAAAGACGGGCTCGGCTTCTCCCCGGCCACCTCCGGGCTGGATGGAGATATTTTCCTCGAGGCCGGCGGGGTGGACCCGGCGGTCCGCCTGGAGGCGTGGGTGGTGCCTGATGAGCAGGCGGGTGACTACTCCAACGCGGGCGGTCGGCTGCGTCGGATTTCCGGATGCGTGGCCTCGGAAATCGTCCGCCTGCTGCAGGGCGGGGCCCGCATCGCCCGCGGCAGGGAAGGAAGGCCGGTCAGGCCCGGGGACATTGCCGTGCTGGTGAGCAACCGGTTCGAGGCCGCCGCGATGATCGACGCCTTCCAGGCGCGGAGGGTTCCCGCCATTCAGGCCAAGGCCGCCGACATCCTGACGACGGACGAAGCGGCGGAGCTGCTGGTCGTCCTCCGCGCGATCGAGGATCCGCGCCGCTCGGATCTCCGCCTGGCTGCGCTCTCAACGCGCCTCATGGGCCGGACGGCGGCCGACATCCGCCGGATCCGCGAGGACGCGGAGGAGGATGAGGCCGCGCTGGAAAATTTCCTGCGTTGGCAGTCCGCGCTCCATCGCCAGGGGGTTGCCGCCGCTCTGGCCGAAATCGACTGCGATGAGAAAATGACGCTCCGCCTGGCCGGCACCCTGCAGGGCGAGCGCCGGGTAACCAACCTGCGCCAGCTCGGCGACCTCCTGCAGGAGGCGTCGCACCGTTTCGGGAACCGCCTGGGACATCTGGTCCGCTGGTTGGCCCAGGAAATCGCCGGAGTTGATTCCGGAGGGGAGACCGAGGAACGCCAGCAACAGCTCGAGAGCGATGCCCAGGCGGTCAAAATCGTCACCATGCATTCGGCCAAGGGCCTCGAATACCATCTGGTCTTCTGCCCGTTTCTCTGGACCTCCCGAAATAATAAGAAGAGCAAGGCTGGCGTGAACGTTCTTGCGCGGCCCGGCCAGGCGCCGCTCCTGGTGAATCTGGATTTGGTGGACGATCAAAGCCCCTACGATCGCGCCCTCGCGCGCGCCGCCCTGGAGGACCGCCTGCGCCTCGCTTACGTGGCGATCACGCGCGCCAAGGTAAAGGCCTGGATTTTTTGCGGAGCGCTATCCGGCAAAAATCCGCAGGCCTCTGCTCTCGACTGGTTGCTGCGTTCGGAGGAGCCGACGGATTTTGATGGGTGGCTCGAAAGAACCGGCCCGGCCCCGCGCGGTCTTTTGCACCAGGAGGGGCTTGCCCTCCTCGCCACCGGGGGGGGAGGAGCCATCCGGCAGCAAGCGCCTCCGGAAATTTCTCCCGCCCCGTGGCAGCCGTCCGATTCCTCATCCGCCGCAAAGCTCGTGGCATTGCCTGCGCCCGAGATCCCTGAACCGTGGGTGCTGACATCGTTCTCCTCGCTGACGCGCGAAAAGAACCCGCACGGTGCAGGCGAGGTTGTCTCCGGAAGCGCGGAAGCGGACCCGCCCAATCCGTTTTTCCAGGCCCCTGGCGGCGCGATGGTTGGCACCGCGATCCACGACTGGATCGAGGGGTGGGATTTTACCGGGCCGGATCTGGCGGAGGTCGGAGAGCACCTTGAGAAATACCCCCTGCCGGCGCCCGGTGCAGCGCTGGGCCTTCCCTTCCATGAATGCGTGGCGGGAATGCTCGCGGAACTTCGTGCCGCCGTGCTCCCCGGCCTTGATTGCACGGTGGCCGCAGCCTGCCCGCAGGCGGAATCCTCGGAGTGGCACTTCCAGCTCCCCATCGAGAAATCTCTCAGCGCCCGTTCGCTCGCCGACGTCTTTGCCACCCATGGCGGAAGCGACTACGCGGCGGTTCTGGAGGCTCTGCCCGCAGAGGAATTGAAGGGGTATCTGCACGGATTCCTCGACCGCCTCGCATTCCATGAGGGCAGCTGGGGAGTCATCGACTGGAAGACAAACAAGCTGGAGTCCGGCTACGGACAGGATTCGCTCAGGAGCTGCGCCATGCAAAGCCACTACCTTCTCCAGACCCACCTCTACCTCGTCGCCCTCCGGCGGTTCCTCGGCCCCCAGGTTCCCATCGCCGGGGCATGGCTCGTCTTTCTGCGAGGCGTTCGCTCCGGCTCGTCGGATGGCATCCTCCACATCCAGCCATCCGCGGCCCTCATGGCCGGCCTCGATGGATTGTTTTCCCAACCCGCCGCCCGATCACGCTCATGACGCAACCGCCCGACATCGAATGGCTGCAAAGGAAGTGGGGGCTCCCCGCCCGTGCGGTGAAGCCTGTGCAGGACCTGCTCCAGGAGGAATCGCTCGGCAGCACCGCCTGCGTGCTCGCAGAGACCATCCCCGACTGGGGGGACGCGGCCGGAGGGCCAACTGCCCCGCTCGTCATCATCGAATACGCCGGCAAACAATACCTCCAGTCCCGGCGGCTTTGTGCGGCGGAGCGCGATGTCGCCGCCCGGATCCTCGGGATGGCCGGAAAAGAAATCCCATTGCCTGAAGCCACCGGCCAGCTTCCAACCCTGTTCCCGGATGCCGAAAAACCTGACCTGCAAGCCGCCGCGGCCCGCGCTGCGGTCTCCCGGCAGCTCACCATGATCACCGGCGGCCCGGGAACCGGAAAAACCTACACGCTCGCCCGGATCCTCGCCCTGCTCGTCGCGGCCGGGATCCCTGCCAGCAGCATCCGGCTCGCGGCTCCAACAGGAAAAGCATCGGACCGGATGAGGAGGGCGATCAGCGATTCGCTGGCCGGGCTCCCCAAAGGATTCCAGAAGCACGCCGATTCTCTTGCCCGGATCGCCGGCTCCAGCTCCACCCTGCACAAGCTGCTGCGATACAACCCGCAGTCCGGGCGCTCGTCGTTTGATGCCCGCCATCCGCTGCCCTGCGAAGTGCTCATTGTGGATGAGTGCTCGATGGTGGACGTCCTGCTCTGGAGGGCGGTGCTTCAGGCGCTCCCCGGGAGCTCCCGGCTGATTCTGCTGGGCGACCCGAACCAGCTCGAGAGCGTCGGCCAGGGGAATGTCTTCGCCGAGCTGGCCCGCGCCGCTCGCGAGGAGGGTTCCCCCCTCGGTCTCGCACACGTCCATCTCACCGAAGCCCGCCGGTTCAAAGACCGCCCGGATATCCTCGCCTTCGCGCGAGCCTTGGAGGAGTCGGATGCCGGCGCCGCCGCCAGGCTTCTTGAAGGCTCGCGCGGAAGCGATGCGCCCCGCGGGCTCGCCTGGCTCGAAAATCCGGGCGGAGCGCTCCCCTGCGACAGCTTCCCGAAACCTGTTCTCAACGCCCTGGAAGCGGTCGCGCTCGCTGAATCCCCGCAGGAGGCGATCGCCGCCCTCGAAAAAATTTGCATCCTCACCGCGCAGCGCGAGTTCTTCGTGGGGGCGAAGGCGGTGAGCGCCGGAATCGATCAGCATTTCCTCTCGCGCAAGGGCGTGCGCAATCAGCCGCTGATCATCAACCACAACGACCCGGAAACCGGCCTCCGGAACGGAACCGTCGGGGTGATCCACACCGGGCCGGATGGCAAGCGCAAAGCGTGGTTCCAAGCGGGGGACGGCCATCTGAGGGACGTCGCGGTTGCCAGGCTTCCCGATTTCAGCCCGGCCTGGGCGATCACGATCCACCGCTCCCAGGGCAGCGAATACGACGACGTGCTGGTGATCCTTCCCCGCGCGGAAAGCCCGATGGCCACCCGCGAACTCCTCTACACCGCCATCACCAGGGCAAGAAAGAACGTCTTCATCGCAGGCGACTTGGAAACTGTGAAAAAAGCGGCGACGACCACCTCGTCCCGCTGCACGGCGCTGGCCGCATTTCTTCATCCCGAGCCACCCGCCTCCGGCACCTGATCGTGCCGGCTTCTGGCTAAACCGGCGGCGTGCCGGAGCCTGCTTCCCGCGGGCTGCGGGTCCGCCGAGCGGCGAGGAGGAGTGCGGTGAGGAGAAGGAATGCCCACGTGGAGGGTTCGGGGATGGCGGTGAAGTGCAGGGTGCTGGTGGCGTTCAAGGCGTCGGAGCTGTAGCTGAAGCTGCCGTTGAATCCGCCAGAGTTGGTGAAGGTGAAATTGCCGAGCGGGATCGTCGGGGATCCCTCGAACGTGATCAGGTCGTAGGCGGTGTGCGTGACCATTCCCTGGTCCACAAACGTGAAGGCGTAGCTGGAGCCCAGCCCGACCAGCGAGCCGGTGCGGATCCCGTCCGAGGAAGACGGGTCCGGTCCAAGTTCGAAGAGGATGCCCCCGCTGGACCAGAGAAGATCCTCAGCGGTCAGCGTTCCCGGGGAGTTGCCGGGCGAGAGGGTGCCGCCGTTGAGGCTGATGGCACCGACCGTTCCGTTGCCGCCGAGGGTTCCGGAGGCTTCGACGGTGAGGGAGCTGAGCTCGTTCAGGCTGCCGTTCACGAGCAGGGTTCCTGCGCTGACCGTGGTGCCCCCCGCAAACGTGCTGTTGCCGGAGAGGGTCAGGGTTCCGCCCGACGTCTTGGTGAGGCCGCCGGCACCCGTGATGCTGCCCGAGAAATTGCCGGAGTTTACGGCCAGCGTGGACGTGGAGTTGGCTCCAATGCGGAGCGAACCGGCTCCCGAGAGGGAGGCGATGCTTCGGTCGGAATCGGTTTGTCAGATTGCCGGGGAGCGGGGAAGATGCGGGGCCTATGCGCGTCCTGCTGATTTATTCCAACCGCAGCAGGATCATTGAACCGGTGCCTCCGGTTGGCCTGAGCTACGTGGCGACGGCCGTGCGGGAAGCCGGCCACGAGGTCCGTTTCCTGGATTTGATGGTGAGCGGGGATCCCGATCGGGACTTGGTGGCGGCCTTGGACGGTTTTGATCCCGGGGTTGTTGGGGTTTCGGTTCGGAACATCGACACGGTGATTCCCCAGAACCTCAACTGGCAGCTTGGGGAGACGGGGGCGCTGCTCGGCCGGATCCGGGAGAGGGGCCGGCGGGTGATCGTGCTGGGAGGGTCTGCAATTTCGGTGATCCGGACTGCGGCGCTGGAGCGCCTGGACGCCGATTTTGCGATCATCGGGGAGGGGGAGGCTTCCTTTCCCAAGCTGCTGGATGCGCTCGAGAGGGGCCGCGATTTCACCGCCATCGAGGGGCTCTGCTACCGGGCCGGGGGGAAGGTTCTCCTGAACGAGCCGGTGAGGAGCGCGGAGTTTGGCTCCTCGGGGATGGAGGGATGGGTGCGGTGGGCGGACTACGAAAAGGCGGGCGGCACGTTTGCGATCCACACGAAGCGGGGGTGCCCGCAGCGCTGCCTCTACTGCAACTACCCGGCGATGGAGGGGCGGGAGTTCCGCTGCCGGGAGCCCTCGGATGTGGTCGACGAGATCGAGCGCGTCCGCGCGGCAGCGGCCCCGCGGACATTTGAATTTACCGACACGACATTCAACCTGCCCGGCTGGCACGCGGCGGAGATCTGCGAGGAGATCCTCCGGCGGAATTTAAAGCTCAACCTGTCTGCCGTCGGGGTGAATCCGGCCGGGCTCACGGCGGAGCTCCTCGACCTGATGAGGCGGGCAGGGTTCCGTTCGATCGTCATCTCCGCCGATGCCGGAAACGATACGATGCTCCAAAATCTCCAGAAGGGGTTTTGCCTCCGGGACGTCGAGGAGGCGGCCCGGCTCGTCAAAAAGTCCGGCATCCCGAGCACGTGGTTTTTTCTGCTGTGCGGCCCCGGGGAGACGCAGGAAACGGTGGACGGGACGCTGGCCTTCATCGAGGCGCACCTGAACAGCCGGAAGGTGCTCCCGATCGTGATGACGGGGATCCGGGTCCTGCCCGGGACGCCCCTTGCGCTCTCGCTGGCTCGCAGCGGGGAGCTCGCCGCCGACCGGGACCTCTCCGGGCCAACCTTCTATTTTTCCCCGCACGTTCGGGAGCGCTGGGTGCTCGACCGCATCCACCAAAGCATCGCCCGCTGCCCGGCGATCGTGCATGGAGGCGAGGAGTCCGGGTCCCCAGGGGAGCGACTGTTTTACTCCGCCCTGCAGAAGCTCGGGGTCGCCCCTCCGCACATGCGGTTCCTCCCCTGCTTCCTCCGGCTCCCGCTGGTTCCGACCCTGCGCGCGAAGTGGACCCGCGTGCCAGGCAGCCCCGCCGGGATCACGCTTTCCGCCCCGGCATAACCTTGCAGGCGGACGCAAGGCCGGAGCCCGCGGAGGCATCCCAGTCAGCTCCGGCGTTCGTTCGGAATACGACAGAAAAGCCGGATTTCCATCGATACGACCGTGGGCATCCTGTCCACGAAGGAAGTGAGGTGAGACGGCTCAGGCCAACACGCGCTCCGGCTCACGGGCAGAAGAGCGCCGTTGCCGGAACGGCCCGGACGTTCTTTGAGAGCGGAAGATAGTCCTTTCCGGCGTGAAGAACGATCCCCGGGCCATGACCGGGATTGAGCGCGATCCAGCGCTCGATCGGGGCAGCGTCGGTTGCCGTGACGGTTTGCGATGCCTTGATTTCAAAAGGCAGATGCCGTTGCCCGAGCACGACGAGGCCATCAACCTCCAGTCCGTCGTGCGTGCGCACGTGGAAAAACTGGGCGGGCTCGGCGGCCAGCGGCAAGAGCGCCTGCACCTCCATCATCACAAGGGTTTCAAACAGGCGGCCCAGCATTCGCGGGTCGGCCCGCAGGGCGTCGAGGGAGGAAATCCCGCAGAGGTGCGCGGCGAGGCCGGTGTCGTTCCAGAAAAGCTTCGGGGCCTTGACCATGCGCTTGCCGATATTTGCAAAATAGGGCGGAAGGCGGGTAAGGAGGAAACTCGACTCCAGAATCGAAAGGTGACGGCCCGCAGTGGCCGGGCTCATCCCTGCATCGCGGGCCATATTGGCCTGGTTGAGAAGGCAGCCAGTTGCCGCCGCGCCCAATTGCATCAGACGCGCAAATTCCACCAGGTTGCCGATGTCGGAAATCCGCCGCAGGTCACGCTCAAGGTAGGTCGTGCGAAACGAATCCATCCACAGCCGTCGCGCCCGCCCGGAACGTGCCAGGAGGCTGTCGGGATATCCGCCGGAAAGGATCCTCTCCATCCCGAAGGGGCTGGCCTCATGCCGCCCAAACGCTTTGTCCAGATCTCCGACATTCGCGGCGCCCAGCCACCCACGCCACCCTCCAGCCTCATGTTCCTCGGACACAGCGATAGGAGGAAGCCGAAGGATGCCGACCCGTCCGGCCAGCACGGAGGAGATATCCGCGCAGTGATCCAAATCGGCCGATCCGGTTAGCAAAAACCGACCCGACCGGCGGTCTTCGTCCACAAGCCGCTTGATTTCCCGCAGAAGCCCCGGAGCCATCTGGACCTCGTCAATCGTCAGCGGCTCATCCAGCGACAAAAAACTCTTGGGATCGGACTGCGCAACGGAGAGTGCCCCGAAATCGTCCAGGGTGACATAGCGGCGCCCCTCGCCCACCTCTGGCTGCCTGACCAAGGTTGATTTCCCCACCTGACGGGAGCCGACCACCGCCACCACGGGAAACGTTTTTAGGTATTCCTGAAGCAGCGGAGTAAAAAGCCGTTTAATCATGGCTGAATATCTATCACGACGTGATACAATTTCAATAGACAAGTGCGGCATCGGTGGCGCTGGGGTGGAGCAGGAGTGGCCGATCCATCCCCTGGCCCCTTCCCGACAGTTTGCCCCATTGATGGACCGCCGCCTCCGCTGTGGACCCCGCGCAGCGGGGCTGTGGGCCGAAGGCCGCGCCCTGCTGGCGGCCAGCGCCGCGCGCGCTACCTCGGGTCGACCAGTCTTCCGAGGAACAGGCAGGCCCCGGAATCCACGTGCTGCACGGCAAAGAGGAACGGGCGATCGACCACGACCTCCACCGGCTTCTCATCCACAGGCATGGCGGACATCCGCATCATCACGACGGCGGTGGCGGCCGCCGCCTCGACACCCATTTCGTCGAGCGCGAAAAACGTTTTGTGGAACACGTCGGAGATCGCAAGGTAGTCGTCCGGGCGGCGGGGAGCCATGGCATCGAAGTCGGCGCTTCCCCTTGGGATGTCGAAGGCCGCCTTCATGCCGAGGCGCTGGAGCGTCTCTCCGAGCGGCAGCGTGGGGGGTTCGAGGCGGAATTTGGGAAGCGTGAGGTCCACTCGGGCGGTGGGAAGCTTCGCGCAGGCTGCGAGCAGGTCCGCAGTGAGCGCAGGCATGTCCGCGCCGGGATCGGGCAGGAGGATCAGAAACTGGAATTGCCCGCCGCGGAACGGGACCCCCACGGCGGTGAACCCGGCCTGCTTTTCATAGCGGAAGGAATCCGTGCGGCGGATGGCCGGGGCCTCCACCTTCCCGCCGGCCCCGGTGGTGAAAGCGATGTCCCCCGCCTTGGAAAACTCCTCGCTCCAGGGGATTTTTAAATACAGGGCGTTTGCGAGGACGAGAGTGGTCTTCTCCGAAAGTGCGCCGGCGGGGATCAGGTCGCGGATCCGCCGGGCGGTTTTCTCCTCGACCCAGGCGTTGATGAGGCGGGCGGCGGCGGCCGGGTTGGCGCGGAAATCCACGGCCTCCAAGGGGGCTCCAAACGGGGTTTTGCAGAGCTCCAAAAAGGCGGGCCGGAACGCGAACCCCTTCGCCCCGAACAGCCTGTTCGCCACCCGGAGTGAGGTGTCCTCCCCGCTGCGCGCGGCCGCCTGCTCGAGCGCCTGATTCAATGCCTGAAACCCGGCAGCCAGCTCCTGCGGATCCTCCGGAAACGCCAGCACCTCCCGCATCTGTGCGGCCGTCCCGCCCGAGGCGCCCGCATACGTCATGGCCAGCGCCGATTGGATCGAAAATGGCGACAGGCACAGGTTGCCTGCGGAGGATTCCTGCACCGCGCCGAAGATCCGGATGCCCCCGGAGTTGATCGGGGCTGCCGCCGGCTCGGCGGCCTGGCTGGCGAGGGTGGACATGGACGCGAGCGCAGGCGCAAGGAGCAGGATTCTCATCCGGGAAGCCTACGCCCTAGGCCGCCGCTGCTCAAGACATGGCTCCCCGGTTTTTTGAACTGGCCAGAGGGCTTTCAAAGCCAGGGCGGCGGCCTACCTTGCCGCCTGGACCACCGGGCTGCCGGCGGGGGAGAGAGCGCGGAGCTTGGCGACGACGGCGGGGATGATCTCGCAGGCGCGCTGGATGTCGGAGGCGGAGTTGAAGCGGCCGAACGAGAATCGGAGGCTGGCGCGGGCTCGGTCATTTGAGAGGCCCATGGCCCTGAGGACGTGGGACGGGTGGACAGACCCGCTGGTGCAGGCGGAGCCGGCCGAGCAGCAGATGTTCTGTTCGTCGAGGAGGAGGATGGCGCCCTCGCTTTCGACGCCATCGAACGAGATGTTGGTGGTGTTCGGAAGGCGGTGGGTGCGGGATCCGTTCACCGAGGTGCCGGGGACTTCGGCGAGGAGGTGATCCTCGAAGGCATCCCGCCATTCCATGATCTGGCGGCTGCCGAGGTGGTCGATGGCGATCTCGGCGGCCTTCCCGAACCCGGCGATGGAGGCGAGGTTCTGGGTGCCGGCCCTGCGGCCGTTTTCCTGGCTCCCGAGAAGGAGGGGGGTGAACCGGGCGCGGCGGCTGACATAGAGGGCGGCAACGCCCTTCGGCGCATGCAGCTTGTGGCCGGAGACCGAGAGGAAGTGGATGCCAAGGTCGCCAAGCGAAAGGGGCAGCTTGCCGAAGGCCTGGACCGCGTCCACGTGGAGGAGAACTTTTTTCTTTTGGGTGATGGCGGCGATCTCGTGGATCGGGAAGAGGACCCCCGTTTCGTTGTTGGCCCAGAGGAGGGTGACGAGGGCGGTCTCCGGGCGGATCGCGGCCTCCAGCTTTTCGAGGTCGAGGAGTCCGGAGGCGTCCACCGGGAGCCACGTGATCTCGTATCCGCGCCGGGCGAGGTGCTCGCAGAGCTTGATCGTTGCGGAGTGCTCGACGGCGGTTGTGACGATGTGCTGCTTGTCGGGGTCGAGGGCGATGGCGGATTGGATGGCCGTGTTGATCGACTCGGTGCCGCAGCTCGTGAAGAGGATTTCCTCGGGTCGGCAGCCCGCCAGCGCAGCGACCTTCTCATGCGCCTCCGTGAGGGCGGCGGCCGCGCGGCGCCCGAGCCCGTAGGAGCTCGAAGGGTTGCCGTAGCCATCCGGCCCGAGCCACGGGAGCATGGCTTCGAGGACTTCAGGGGCCACTTCGGTGGTGGCGTTGTTATCAAGGTAGATGCACATGGGAGCGGATGGGTTGGCAGGGACCCTGAGGGAAGGCCGCCTGTGGGCGCGGCCTCCCTCCGGCGGGCCTAGAGCTTGGAGAGGATGGCGTTGAAGGTTGCGCTCGGGCGCATGGCGGCCCCGGCCAGCGAGTCATCCGGCAGGTAGTAGCCCCCGATGTCCGCCGGGCGGCCCTGGACCGCAAGGAGCTCGCCGGCAATTTTGGCTTCGTTCGCGGCAAGCTCGGCGGCGATGGGGGCAAACGTGGCCTGGAGCCCGGCGTCGTCCGTCTGTGCGGCGAGCGCCCCGGCCCAGTAGAGGGCGAGGTAGAAATGGCTGCCGCGGTTGTCGATGCCGCCGACCTTGCGGGCAGGCGACTTGTCGGTTTCGAGGAACTTGCCCGTCGCCTCATCCAGCGTGGCAGCGAGGACTTTGGCCTTGGCGTTGCCAAGCGAGTCGCCGAGGTGCTCGAGCGAGACGGCCAGGGCAAGAAACTCTCCGAGCGAGTCCCAGCGCAGGTAGTTTTCCTTCACGAACTGCTGGACGTGCTTTGGCGCCGAGCCCCCTGCGCCGGTCTCAAAGAGGCCGCCGCCATTCATCAGGGGAACGATCGAGAGCATCTTCGCGCTGGTGCCCAGCTCCATGATCGGGAACAGGTCGGTGAGGTAGTCGCGGAGCACGTTGCCCGTCACCGAGATCGTATCCTTGCCCTCCTTGATCCGCTCGAGGCTGGCGAGGCATGCCTCCGCCGGGGGAAGGACGCGGATGTTGAGGCCCGAGGTGTCGTGATCGGACAGGCAGGATTTGACCTTGGCGAGGACCTGGGCGTCGTGGGCGCGGGCCTCGTCGAGCCAAAAGATCGCAGGCGTGCCGGTCGCGCGGGCGCGCTGGACGGCGAGCTTCACCCAGTCCCGGACCGGGGCGTCCTTCGTCTGGCAGGCGCGCCAGATGTCGCCGGGCTCGACCGCGTGCTCGAGGAGGATCCTGCCGTCGGCATCGACGACGCGCACCGAGCCGGCGGCAGGGATTTCAAACGTCTTGTTGTGGGAGCCGTATTCCTCGGCGGCCTGGGCCATGAGGCCGACGTTCGGGACGCTGCCCATCGTGCGGGGGTCGAGCGCGCCGTGGGCTTTGCAGAAGTCGATCGTCGCCTGATAAACCCCCGCATACGAGCTGTCCGGAATCACCGCGAGCGTGTCCTGGAGACGCCCCTCGGCGTTCCACATCTGGCCGGAGGTGCGGATCATGGCCGGCATCGAGGCGTCCACGATGACGTCGCTCGGGACATGCAGGTTGGTGATCCCCTTGTCGGAGTTGACCATCGCCAGCGCCGGGCCAGCGGCAAGCGCCGCGCGGATGTCCTCCTCGATGGCGGATTTTTTATCTGCGGGGAGGCCCTGGATCTTGGCGATAAGGTCTCCGAAGCCGTTGTTGAAATCGACGCCGAGCTCCCCGATCGTCCCGGAGTGCTTGGCGATCAGGTCCTTGAAAAACGCCCGGACGCCATGGCCGAACAGGATCGGGTCGGAGACCTTCATCATGGTGGCCTTGAGGTGGAGCGAGAAGAGGACCCCGTCGGCTTTGGCGCGGGCGACCTGGGCCTCCAGAAAGGCGACGAGCGCGGACTTGCGCATCACGGTGGCATCAAAAATCTCTCCGGCCTTGAGCGGGGTTTGGTCCTTGAGGACGCGGATGGTCCCGTCGCGCCCGACCAGCTCGATCCGCACCGTGGTGTCCCCGGGGACGGTCACGGATTTTTCGTTGGAGAAAAAATCCCCGCTGCCCATCGTGGCGACGGAGGTTTTGGAATCCGGGGACCATTGGCCCATCGCGTGCGGGTGCTTGCGGGCGTATTCCTTGACGGCCTTCGGGGCGCGGCGGTCAGAATTCCCCTCGCGCAGCACGGGGTTGACCGCGCTGCCCTTGACCTTGTCGTAGCGGGATTTGATGGCGCCCTCCGCGTCGGTTTGTGGCGCGTCGGGGTAGCTCGGAACCGGGTAGCCGGCCTCCTGGAGCTCGGCGATGGCGCCCTTGAGCTGGGGGATCGAGGCGCTGATATTTGGGAGCTTGATGATGTTGGCCTCGGGCAGGAGCGTGAGGGCCGCGAGCTCGGCAAGGGCGTCCGGAACGCGCTGCCCCGGGCTCAGGAACTCCGGGAAGGCGGAAAGGATGCGCCCGGCCAGCGAGATGTCACGGGTCTCGACCGACACCCCGCCGTGCTTCGTGAACGCCTGGATGATGGGGAGGAGCGAGTAGGTCGCGAGGGCGGGAGCCTCGTCGGTCTTCGTGTAAATGATGGTGGGCGGCTTCGACATAAATGGATCCCAAGCGGTTTAGGGCATCGGCGCGGCGGGGTCAAAAGCAAATCCGTCAGCCCCGGTAGGTGCGCGGGGGGACGCCGGTCTGGCGCTTGAACCAGCGCGTGAAGTAGTTCGGGTCGTCAAAGCCCGCCCCGGTGGCCACCCCGGATACCGGCAGGCCCTGCGCCAGAAGGCGCTTGGCCTTGGCGAGGCGCACCTGGTTCCTCTGCTGCAGAAGGGTCAGGCCGGTGGCCTGCTTGTGGCGGCGGTTCAGGTAGTCGGGCTGGTATCCCGCCCTCGCAGCAAGCTCCGCGATCGGCAGCAGGGCGGTCGCCGGATCCGCCACCAGACGCTCAAACTTTTTGACGAACGGCGGGGCGAACGCCGGGCGTCCGGGAAGGATCCCGAGCGCCCGGAGCTGGATGTCGAGGATCGCCAGGGCGGCCGAGGCGGCCAGAAGGCGCGAGTCCGTCGCGGCCGGGTTCTTGATGCGGCTGATCTCGGAGAGGTGGTGGCGGATGCGGGAGGACTCGGACTGGTTGAGCTGGCAGGTGCGGAACCCGGCTTTGGCCGCTCCGCGGAGGTCGAAATCGATCGCGAGGGCCAGGGGGCGGCGCCCCGCCGTCTCGCGGAACCCGTGCGCCACCCCGCCCGGAACGAGAGCGGTCGCGCCGGGCAGGACGTCGCGCGCCCCGCCGCGCGCCCGCAACGTCCCGCGCCCGCTCAGGTAGCAGAGGGTCTGGGAAAACGCGTGCTGGTGCTCGTCGAGGGCATCCGCTTCGGGCAGGTGGCGGTTCAGCCGCAACCGGCGCAGGTGGAGCCCGGGCAGGCGGACATCCAATGTCTGGAGGAGAAGGGGACGGTAGTCTCTCATGGCAAGAGAAAGCGATACCGGAGGATGGATAAAAACAAAAGTCGGAAATGTGCTAGTTCAGGCCGCCTTTGACGTAACGGGATTTGTGCGGGCGTGCTTCCATCAGGCCATGTCAACTCCCTCCACAGTTCTGGTGACCGGCTCGAGCCGGGGATTGGGCCGCGGCGTGGCCGAGCGGCTGGCGGCCTGCGGGCACAGCGTGGCGATCCACTACGCGAACAACCGGGCGGCCGCGGAGGAGACGGCGGCCCGCTGCGCGGCGCTGGCCACCGGTCCGGAGCAGAAGTTTCCGGTGGTGGGAGGAAACATCGGCGAGGCGGCCGGCCGCGAAAACCTGATGGGCGAGACGCTGGCGGCCTTCGGGCGCCTGGACGCGCTGGTCAACAACGCGGGGATTGCGCCCCGGATCCGCGCCGACATCACCGAGGCCACGGAGGAGGTCTTCGACGAGGTGATCGCGGTGAACCTCAAGGGGCCGTATTTCCTGTCCCAGCTGGCGGTCAAGCACTGGCAGGCGCATCCCGGGGAGTGCCGCCTGGACGGGGGATACAAGCTGATTTTCGTGACCTCGCTCTCCGCGGACACGGCCTCGGTGAACCGCGGCGAGTATTGCATTTCCAAGGCCGGCCTTGCGATGGCGTCCCAGCTCTGGGCGGTGCGCCTCGCGGAGGAGGGGATCCAGGTGATCGAGCTGCGCCCGGGGATCATGGCCACCGACATGACCGCCGGGGTGAAGGAAAAATACGACAAGCTGCTCGCCGGGGGAATCGTCCCGCAGAAGCGCTGGGGGGCGCCCTCCGACCTCGGCCGGGCGGTGGAGAGCATCCTCGCAGGGGCCTTTCCGTTCTCCACCGGCGACGTGATCAACATCGACGGCGGCTTCCATTTGAAACGACTATGATCCAATCCGACCCCACGCTTGCGCCGGCCGACCTGCTCCCGG
>Ga0247844_1000693_pt1 | contig 69680 bp, 54 predicted proteins | sample LaCtaG_FD_192421 | JGI IMG/M metagenome (GOLD analysis project Ga0247844, IMG submission 192421) | Freshwater microbial communities from meromictic Lake La Cruz, Castile-La Mancha, Spain - LaCruzMarch201714.5m_1 | ecosystem: Environmental > Aquatic > Freshwater > Lake | place: Spain: Castile-La... | reverse complement strand
GTTGGCTAAGGTGACAAACTTCAATCTCTGCTCCGTCGTAGGGGTGTTTTTCCAAGGCATAGACTGCCCCCAACAACTGTAACCCATGTACCCGGTCAACTTGTTACCCATGTACCCGGTCCGAACCTGCCGGTTTAGGGGATCCAGAAGATGATCTTTTGGGTGATTTGCCGACAAGCAAAGATGGGGCTGCCTGTGTACCTGCTTCTGCGTGTTACATGGTCGAAGCTGTTACGGGTGACATCATCCCTCTGATTGATATGAAAGCACGATTTGATCACATGGGGAAACACGATTGGGATAGTGGGGGTACTACCCTCGTGTCGGCGCAATGGCCGCTAGGAACCTATGGTGTGAAAGCAACATATGGGTCGTTTTCATTGAGCACACTTCTATCAAGAAATCAGCCCGCAATATTGGCAATGCATGATCCAAATATTGGTGAATATCATGCAGTATTTCTACGATCCACGAGCTATAAGCGATTTTTATTCTTCAAGTACAGTCGAAAGTTTTATGTTAGAGATCCAATTGACTTTGGTGCTATTTCAACTCGCACCTATTCACAAATGTCGCACGGCGAAACGGCTGGATATGGATTCCGCTATAGAGGTCAGGCGCTAGTTAAACGTTGAATCGGCATGAATAAAATATTTTGCAGATCCTTGTTAGGCACCATGTTCGTTCTGGTCAGTGGCTGCATTTCGCGCAACGAAATCTGCACTGAAACCTGCTGCACTGTGGAGGGTGCTTTTGGGCCCAATTGGCCTGTGCTAACACCTCCAAAGTTGATATTCAGTGGCAATTGGAAAGTCGTTCGAAAAAGGCATCCGATGCACTCCAATTACATTTATTCGTCAGGCTTTAGTTACTTAACAAAAAGAGGTTCATTATTTTACAGCCAGTATCCTGCAAGCGGAGATGTAGTGAACGAACTGCTAAATGAAAGTAATTTTGAGCCAACTGAGGGTTTTATGATGCAGTTGGCTAATTTGGTTTTTGATCACAGAAACCGCAACCATCTTCAACACACGTTTGAATTGAAGCGCAGTCAAAAGGGTTATTGCGTATCCTTTGTGACCATAAGCCCAGGAGGCCAGGAATGGTTGCTTAAAGTGACCAAAATCAAAGGGGAATTTTGTTTTCACGCCAAAGCCATTTCCAAGCTTTCTAAGCACGCTGCGCTGCTTAGATGAATGAAAAATGAACCTGCGGGAGAATGGAAGGGGGTCATTGCGCCAAGATAAACACAGATAAGGAGGAAATCAGACGAACAATCAAATGAGGGTTAGAACATGGAAACCTTATAACGCGTCCCAGCGGGTAAGAACCCCGCGCGGTAGAGCCGGAGCCATGAAAGGGGTCATTGCGCCAAGATAAACGCAGATAAGGAGGAAATCAGACGAACAATAAAATGAGAGTTAGGACATGGAAACCTTATAACGCGTCCCAGCGGGTAAGAACCCCGCGCGGTAGAGCCGGAGCCAGGCAGCCGGAAGCGAGTCATGCGCAGTCAGTCGTGAGGCTGGCGCGAAGCGTTGACAGCGAGCACCAAAGCCGTGGAATTGAGCCTCGAAATTTTCTCTTCGTGGGATGTCTTCGCCGTTGACCCAGCGGGGACCAGAGCGCGTGTGGCGACAAATGGCCAGCCACACACGAACCACCGGGGTCCGAGACCAGGGCAAAGGTGCATGACAGGGGATGCCTGTGAACTTGGGAGACCTCAGTCTCTCTGCTGCGAGATACCGGAATGAGCAATCAGGACGACACCGGTCTAACAACGTCCAGGCACACGGCGGGAGTCTTGCCCAGTCGTGTGAGCGAAGCCATGCAAGACAGCAGCAGTAAGCGCGAGCAAGCGAAGAGCGTAGCGAGTGCGAAGGAGCTGAGGAGTCGTAGTGCGCCCATAGTAGCGCCTGAAAGCTGGCGAACCGAGAACCGAAGGGAGCCAGTGAGTAGCGAAGGGGAGCACCCGGAAAAAGGAGGAACCGTTGAGAGGAAACATGGCCGTGACACAGAGCACGATGACCCTGTCAACCGAAGCTCAACGGATAGCGACAAGGATGTGGTTACTGGCGCTAGCCGGAAACCGCAGCGAAGCCTCCACCGGAAGAACCGGATGCGGTAATCCCGCACGTCCGGGTCTGTGAGGGAGCCAGCGGGCAACCGCTGGCTCTACTCGGCGGTGATTCATATTGCAAGACTCCAGTTTTTAGTCTGCTTTGCGGTACCGACCTGGTTAAGCGTTTGAATTTCTGGAATTTGACCCCTTTCACACACTCTCCTCCTACGGCAGCGCGGGAGTCAAAAGTCCGACTTCCGCGCAATTTCATCCTGTTTTTTTTCGTGCTTTCCCGGAACCGGTGCCTATCATCGCGCCGCTTTTCCCACACAAACCAAGCATACCAACTATGAGCACTACCCTCCCCAAACTGCACAACGCCATGTGGCCAGGACTCGTCGGCAAAGGCGACGCCGAAGGTCAGGAACCCCCGATCAGCCTGGAGCGCATGCTCGACCTCACCGCCGCAGCCGATGTCGGCGGCCAGAAGTTCGAAGGCATTGATTACTTCCTCTTTCTCCCGCACACGAACCCGCAGGCGAGCGAGGACGAGTTGAAAGGCATTGCCGATCTCATTGCGGGCAAAGGCTTCTCCGTCGGCTCCCTCGTCGCACCCGTGTGGCCTGGCACCGTCGGTGATTCGGCGATGGGTGATGACGCCGCGCAGGCGAAATTCCTCGACGCTGTCAAAGTGGCCTGCCGCATCGCCAAGGTCTTCAATGCCCATGGCGTGCGCAAGTATGGCGTGATCCGCATTGATTCCGCCGAGTTCGGTATCGCCAAATGGCGCGAGAACCCAGAGGCGAACACCGCGCGCATCGTGGACACCTTCAAAAAGGCCGCTGAGATTGCTGCCGATCATGGCGAGCGTCTCGCCGCCGAGGGGGAAATCTGCTGGGCTGGGATGCATTCCTGGAAGGACATGCTCGACGTGCTGGAAGGCGTGGGCCTGCCCGACGCGCTCGGTTTCCAGGCCGACCTCGCGCACACCTATCTCTACACACTCGGCTACAATGCGCCGGAGCACGCCCTGCTCCAGGAAGGCTACAGCGACGCCGAGTTCTGGGCCGCCTACGAGAAGATGACTGACGCCCTGCGCCCCTGGACCATTGATTTCCACGTCGCACAAAACGATGGCACCGTCCACGGCGCAGGCGCGCACGATAAGACTGGCAAGCACTGCCAGGCCGACGATCCGAACGGCAAGCTCGACATCACCAAAGCCGCTGGTTACTGGCTCAAAGACGCCGCCAGCCGTGGCATCCAGCACATCTGCTGGGACGGCTGCATGTTCCCAAACGCCGTGCTCGAAACGCCCGACACCTGGAACAAAATCCTCGACGCCATGATCAAAGTGCGCAGCGCACACGGCTGGTCCTAAAGTGGGAGCCGCCATCCTGGCTGCGCTCCAGCAAATGCGAGACTGCGGCGATTGACCCGGGCGCGGATGCGAGCACATTCGCGCCCTTTGGGCCTCTACGTCAGCAATTCCCTGCAATGTCCGACATCCCCTTCCACCTCGCCATCCACCAGGCCGTGGTAAATGACCCGCGCTACCACCCGCACGCTTATGAATTTGTGCGGGACGCGCTGCATGTGGCGGTGAAGCACTTCCGCGAGGGGCAGGATGACCGGCATGTTTCTGGGCAGGAGGTGCTGGAGGGTGTGCGCCGCCACGCGCTGGAGGAGTATGGGCCGCTGGCTCTGACCCTGCTGGGCGAGTGGGGGTTGCACTGCGGGGAGGACGTGGGGAACATCGTCTATAACTTGATCGGAACGGGCTACTTCGGAAAAAACGAGGAGGACAGCCTTGCGGACTTCGCGGGTGGCTATGATTTTGAGGAGGCTTTTTCCGCGCCTTTCCGCCCTTCCAGTCAGCGTCAGGCGTCTTGAGCGCGTCGGTTGGATGACAAAAACCTTGCGAGAACAGTCTTGCCCTATCGCTTAAGATTGGTCATGCTGTCGGGGAAATTCAGCGCTGTCACCGCGCACCCACCCCAAACATCATTCCCGTTATGAAAGCTGAAACACTCCATTCAGGCTCCGCGCGACTCACTCTCGGCGCGCTGTTGCTTTGCCTGCTCGTCAGTTGCGAACTGCCACCGCGTGAGGCGTGGCGGCAAATTCAGCGTGAAGGACTGCTGTCGTTCATGAACCAGTCGTACGCTCCACCCTCGCGTTACATGTCGTCAGCGCCCTTCCAAACCACGCGCCGCTACTCCACGCAGGTGCCTTACCGTCCCAGTTATGAGCGCAGCCGTTACCAGGCAAGCTCAACGCCGTATCGCCCCAAGCCAAAATCTTCTACCACCAGCCGCCCCAAGACGAGCGTGCAGCGCAGCATTGCCAGCGCTCCCTCCAAGCCCACGCCGAAGAAATCGCAGGCATCTGCTCCCGATTCCAAGCCCGCGCCCAGCAGTCCCAAGCCGCCCGTCTCGCGAGACGCACCGAAACCTAGCCTAGACTCCCTGCCCTTTGGTGAGCCTGTGGCAGGCCGCCCTGGCATGGTGACGAGTCCATTCGCCCAGAAACAGCAACTGGTGGACGTGACTGGTATGGCCGCTGGTGAAACCGTGAAGGATCCCTACAGCGGCAAGCTCTTCCGCGTGCCCGCAGCCCAGCAGGCGGCAGGCAAGACTGACTCCGCTCCCGACAAGAAGCCTGCGGAAGCCGAAGCCGACAGCGATGCCAAGCCCAAGGCCCAGCCTTGACAAAATCCGCCGCAGCACGGCATTTAAAATGCCGGGTTCTGGATCTGAATAGGGGCCATCTGCCGCCCGTACGCACGCCGCTGCGACGCGAAATGCTCCCAGCACCTCCCGCCCCTGCCTGCCGGGCAAATCCAGGGTTGCCGCAGGGGAAAGAGGTGCTACAGGAACGCGCCTATGCCGTGTGGACCAAACCCCCGAGTGTCTTTGTTGCGAGCCGCCTGTATTATTTCAGCGGCTTTTCTGCTCTGTTCCGTATCTGCGGGCCATGCGCAGGCGGCGGTTATCTCTGTGGATAGCTTTAACCGCAAGGTCCATGTCGCCAGCGAGGCCAACAGCAGGCGTCCCGTGGGCGGTCTGGCAACCATCGCCACCGCAATGGTCACGCTCGACTGGGCTGAGGCGTCAAAGGTCGGAGTCAACGTGCTCGCCCCAGTACCTGCCTATGCGGCACAGATCGCGGGCGTGAATACATTGGGATTACAACCAGGTGACAAGTTGACGCTGCGGGATCTGATCTATGCCACCATGATGAGCAGTGACAATGTGGCCGCGATTTCCCTGGGTGACTTCGTGGGGCGCGACCACCTCTACCGTCTCGGTCGTCAGGGAGATCCCCTGACGGAGTTTGTGCGGCAGATGAATCAACTTGCCACGCGCGAGGGGGCGACGGGCACGCGCTTCGCGAATCCGCACGGTTATGAAAACACGAGCGTCATGGGCTATTCCACTGCCGCTGACATTGCCCGTCTGGCCCTGTATGCTGTTTCCCGTCCAGCGTTGCGCTTTTACACGAACCAGCGCTCCCGCAGCATCACCGTCTATCGCGCTGGTGCTCAGTTCACTTTGCCGCTGACGAATACCAACCCGTTGCTTGGCGTCTCCAATATAGATGGGCTGAAATACGCCGCCACGCCGCGTTCTGGCGGCTGCCTCGTGGTCTCGGCGGAGCGGCCAGCGTCCGTTTACCCGCAGGCGAACGGCAGCAGCATGATCTACCGGCACCGTATGGTCGTTGTCGTCATCGGCTCAGCAAATCCGGCGGCAGAGGCTCATGCACTCCTCGATCAGAGCTGGGCTGCCTATGACCGCTGGCTGGCCGCTGGCCGTCCCATCACGGACGAGCGGCAGATGCTCAACCACTTCTGATTGGCATCAAAGTTGCGTTAAGTTTACATTTATAATCACCTCATTCCTACTTTCCCACACATGCGCATCGGTATCTTGAACAGCGGCGGGGACTGTCCCGGACTCAATGCAGTCATTCACGGCGTCGTCGGTGCTGCTTACACGCTCGGCTGGGAGGTCGTGGGCTTTCGCGATGGCTTTGAGGGGCTGCTGCCTCCGGGGGACTACATGCTGCTGGACCCATCCCGCACTGTAGGCATCACCAAGCTCGGCGGCACCATCCTCGGCACCACGAACAAGGGCCACTTCGTCGCCAAAGTTGGCGAGGGCAATGTGGCCGAAGTGCCGAGGGAGATCGTCGAGAAAGCTAAGAACACACTGCGTCATCTAGAGGTCGGCGCACTCATCGTTGTCGGCGGTGATGGCTCACTGACCACAGGCTTGCAACTCTACCGCATGGGCGTGCCAGTGATTGGCGTGCCGAAGACCATAGACAACGACATTCAGGCCACCTCAATGACCTTCGGTTTTGACTCTGCCGTGGCCACTGTTGTGGACGCGCTGGACCGCCTGCACACCACAGCAGAGAGTCACAAGCGCGTCATTGTGTTAGAGGTGATGGGCCGCCACGCAGGCTGGATCGCGCTCTATGGTGGCATAGCTGGCGGTGCTGATGTCATCCTGCTGCCTGAGGTTCCATTCAAAATGGAGCATGTGGCCGATGCCGTGCGCCAACGTGACGCCCGTGGGCAACACAGCACCCTTGTCGTAGTCGCCGAGGGAGCGCGCATGGAGAGTGGTGAGTTGATGAAGAAAGAGTCCGTCGGCGGTAAGGGTGAAGACCGCCTCGGCGGCATCGGCGAATACGTTGCCAAGCACATTGAGCGGCTTACTGCCAAGGAGACGCGCTCTTGCACCCTCGGGCACCTCCAGCGTGGCGGCGCGCCTACCGCGCTCGACCGTATTCTCGGTGTGCGCTTCGGCGCTATGGCCGTCAGCCTGATTGAGCAGGGCAAGTTTGGCCGCATGGTTAGCTACCAGCAGTACCAGGTCGGTGATGTCAGCATAGAAGAGGCCGTGAACCAACTCCGCCTTGTGAAGTCCGACAGCGAGATCGTTAAAGCCGCCCGCAGCATCGGTGTCAGTTTCGGCGACTGCTCAGCGTAGCGGAAAGGCGTGAGCATTCCGCCGAGCGTCCCCCGACGCCATAAGTCAATCACAGCCCGAACTTCCCACATTGCCCCATGAAGGCGCGTGGGTTGTCCCATGCGATGCGCCGGATCATCGCCGGCGTCCAGCCGCGTTTACGCATTTCCTGCATCGTCTTTGGCACTGCCAGTGGATCGCTGATGCCCCAGTCGCAGGCGCTATTCATCCAGATTCGCTCCGCCTGGCGCTGCTCGAGCATGTCAATCGCGCGGTGCGGCGTGCATTTGCTCTCAGGATAGAGCGTGATGCCGGCCCAGAAGCCGTGATCTAGCACCTGGTCAATCGTGTGCTCCTCCACATGGTCAATGATGACGCGCTTTGGCTGGATTTTGGGGAAATTCCGCAGTGCCTCCACGATCAGGCGTGTCCCCTTCAGCTTGTCCTCCAGGTGCGGCGTGTGGATGAGGATGAGCTGGTCATGATCCTGTGCCAACTGCACATGTTGCTCAAAGACACGCAGCTCGTTACGGCTGTTTTTGTTGAGTCCAATCTCGCCAATACCCAGCACCCCTGGCTTGTCCAAAAACTGCGGAATGAGCGCCAACACCTCCTCCGCCAGCTTTATGTCCTCCGCTTCCTTGGGATTGATGCACAGCCAGCAGTAGTGCTTGATCCCGAAACGTGCCGCGCGCTTCGGCTCATACTCTGTGATCTGGCGGAAGTAGTCATAAAAGCCGTCCGCAGAAGCGCGGTCAAAACCGGCCCAAAAGGCAGGCTCGCAGATCGCCTGGCAGCCAGCCAGAGCCATGCGCTCATAATCATCCGTCGTGCGGCTGACCATGTGGCCGTGGGGTTCGATGTATTGCATGAGAAGTTTACGATGGTTGGGTGGTTGATTACTGCGGCTGATCCCGCGTGTGGGATAAACCAACGTCAACTTCACCCTCTGTGCGCTCCGATAGCACCCTGCATCGTCGCTTTTGCAATCGGCTCTGTCGAAGGGTCGCTGAAGCTCAGCAGCACTTCCTTGGCGCGCTGCGGTTCATCCAGGGAGAGCAGGGCGATGGCGTTTTTCAGAGCCTGAACTCGGAAGTCGCCTTCCTGCCCGGCGCGCTGCACGCGATCCAGAAAGGCGGCCAGGTCAATGAGTTTGCTGCGCGAGTCCATGAAACCAAGGTCCACAAGGTTCACAGGGTGGGGCGGGATCCAGTCAATCATGCACAAGGTTAAGCGTTGGCATCGCGCTGTGCAAGACTACACAAAGCTGCCTTTTCCTCGCCTCAGCCCCTGTTTTCCCGCTTGCCTCCTCGTGCCTGCGCTGGATGGATGCAGGCTGCCCGCCCGACCATGCCCTCGTCCCCAGCCATCTCCGTCGTCGTCCCTTTGTACAATGAAGAAGGCAATGTGGGGGAACTACAGTCGCAGATCGCCACCGCACTGGCCGGGCGGGATTATGAACTGGTGCTGGTGGATGACGGCAGTACGGACGCCACCGTGGCGCGTGTGCAGCGCGGGGAGCGTGTGCGGTTGATCGAGTTTGAGAAAAACGCCGGCCAGAGCGCCGCCATGCATGCCGGCATCCACGGCGCGCGCGGGGACGTCATCGTCACCCTGGATGGCGATCTCCAGAACGATCCCGCCGACATCCCGGCCATGATCGCACTGCTGGAGGCGGGCCACGACCTCGTCTGTGGCTATCGTGCGAAGCGGAAGGACACGCCCTTCAAGCGCCTGCAAAGCCGCATCGCCAATGCCGTACGTTCCCGTTTCGTCGGCGATCATGTGCGGGACACTGGCTGCACGCTGAAGGTCATGCGGCGGGAGTGCCGGGAGTCGCTGCTGCTGTTCAATGGCATGCACCGCTTCATCCCCGCGCTGATCCGCAATATGGGCTGGCGCGTGACCGAGATGCCAGTGAACCACCGCGCGCGTGTCAGCGGTGTGAGCAAGTACGGCTTCGGCAACCGCGCCCTGCGCGCCACGATGGACATGTTCGGCGTGCGCTGGCTGAATAGCCGGAGGACGTTTTACCGGGTTAAGAAGGGTTGATTGAGGGCTGAGATTTAATCCTCCTCCTACTCATCCTCGTTCTCGAAAAAAAGTCGCCAGCCGTACCTGCTACGTTCAAAGATTCGAGTGCCAGTAGGATTCAGTGCGTTCGTTCACTCCAGTGTCATTCCTTTCTCGTGCTCCAGGTGTGCGGCACAGACATCCAACAGGTCGGGCAGGGTGGTGGTGCGGCGCATGGCGTGGAGAAAGCCGGTCGCATCCGGCAGGCCGGGGCCGAGGAAGTTGAGGTGCTTCTTTACCCGGTGAACTCGCTCGGTCTCAGTGAAAGCGGCATCGGTCACGACCTCGTAAAGCTGGCGGATGTAGTCCAGTACCTGCCGCCCCGTGGGTAGGGTCACAGGTTCGCCACGCTGATGCTGGCGGATCTGTCCGAATAACCACGGATTGCGCACTGCGCCGCGCCCGATCATGAGGCCGCGCGCTCTGGTCTGGAGGAGGACGGCAGCAGCACGCCCAGGGGAGGTGACATCGCCATTGGCTAGCACGGGGCAGCGGAGGGTCGCAACGGCCTGGGAGATGAGGTCGTAGCGCACGGTAGGGCGGTACATGTCCGCCACGGTGCGCCCATGCACAGTCACGAGGTCGGGCTGGTGCTTGGCGAAGATGCCCAGCAGCTCTCCGAACAGTGCCGGGCTTTCGAAGCCCAGGCGCGTCTTCACTGTGAAGGGTATGCTTACCGCCTGGCGCAGAGCACCGAGGATGGCATCCACGCGCTGTGGTTCCCGCAGCAGACCGCCGCCAGCGCATTTGCGGTACACGATGGGGGCGGGGCAGCCCAGATTCAGATCAATGGCGGCTACCGGGTGCTTTTCCAGCTCCAGGGCGGTGCGGACTAGGTTTGGGATGTCGTTGCCGATCATCTGGGCGATCACCGGGCGGCCTGTGGGGTTTTCAGTGATGCTGCGCAGGATGTCGCGGTCCAGGCGGGAGTCCGGCGTGACACGGAAGAATTCCGTCACGCAAACATCCGCGCCGCCGTAGGCCGTCATCAGCCTCCAGAAGCCGAGGTCGGTCACGTCCTGCATGGGGGCCAGGGCCAGCAGGGGGCCGGGCTGGCGGAGAAGATCAGCGAACTGCTTGCGGGCGGACACGGGAAGGGGGGAGGGGTGGCAAACGGGGTGCTGATTGATGCACACGTCGAGCAAAGTGTGCGCAAGTTCTCCTTCACGAATTTTTTCCCGCAATCAAGCCCGCATCTACCCTCAAAAGGACACCATCTTCCCATGGGTTGCTTGGCTCGCGACGAAAATGCCTTGACCCCGCCGGGGCGCGCGGGCGACGAATGATAACGCCACGCATGAACGACCACGCTTCTCCAGATTACTCCCCTCCTGTCTCTGTCACATTGCCAGAGACATCGCGCTCCTACCAGATCATGCGCTCCATTCACGCCGCCGTGGCGCAGGTGTTTGTGGGGCAGGCCGAGGTCATCCACCAGGTGCTGGCCGCGCTGCTGGCAGGCGGCCATGTTTTGCTGGAGGGCAAGCCGGGCCTGGGCAAGACGCATCTCGTCCTGGCGCTCTCACGCACTTTTGGTGCTGCCTTCCGGCGCATTCAGTTCACGCCGGACCTGATGCCCTCGGATGTCACCGGCCACACGCTTTATGATCTGGGCAGCCAGAGCTTCCGCGTGCGGCGTGGGCCGGTCTTCACCCAGCTCCTGCTGGCGGATGAGATCAACCGCGCCCCGGCGAAGACACAGTCTGCATTGTTGGAGGTAATGCAGGAGGCGCAGGTCACGATTGATGGCGAGACGCACGCGCTGACACCGCCGTTCATGACCTTTGCCACGCAGAACCCCATCGAGCAGGAGGGCACCTACCCGCTGCCGGAGGCGCAGCTCGACCGCTTTCTGCTCAAGGTGCTCATTGACTATCCCGCCGCCGAACAAGAAGCGCAGATCGTCAAAGCCGTCGCCGCTGGGGCGGGCGGGCGCGGTCTTTCTGCCGATCACGTCCAGCCCGTCTGCACGACGGCGGACATTCTCCAGGCACAGCAGGAAACCGCCGCTGTAGAGGCTGTGGAGTCCGTGGTGAACTACGCCGTGAGCCTGACGCGCGCCACCCGCAGCAATGGGGCCATCGAGCTGGGCGCAGGCACGCGCGGAGCCATCAGCCTGGTGCGCGTGGCAAAGGCGTATGCGCTGCTAGAGGGGCGCAGCTTCATCACCCCTGGGGATGTGAAACGCGCGGCGCTGCCCGTGCTGCGGCATCGCGTGGCGCTCGCGCCGGAGGTGTCTATTTCCGGCCAAAGCGTGGACCAGGTGCTGGAGACGGTGATCCGCGGTGTCGAGGCACCGCGGCAGTGAAAGCCGGGCGTGCCTGTATGTGCAGCCCCACTCACGCCGCACCAAAGCGCACACAGTACACTGGCGGCAGCTCGGCGCTGAGGCGCTCCCACGCATCGCCTCCGTCCTCGCTGATCCACACGGAACCGGTCGTGGAGCCGAAGGCCAGCGTGCGGCCATCTGCGCTTTCTTATTCAGAGCGGTGTAAATGCGACAGCATTCACCACAGAGCACAGGGGACCACAGAGTTTGAAGTCTGAGAAGCTGCCATCCACGGCACCCTCCGTGGTTCCATTCCCCGCTGCCAAAGTTCCTTCGCTGGCTGCGCAGCCCTCATGGTTCGCTGACAAGACTCGGGAGGCGGCTGACAAAGGGAGATTTTTGGCTGACAAGCCTCTCACTTTTGCAAACAAGGGCATATTTTTGGCTGACAAAGCCAGCGCGGCAGCTCACAAAGCCGCATTTTTGGCTGACAAGGCAGGATTTCCGGCTCCCAAGGCCTGAAAACTGGCTGACAAGGCCATATCTTCGGCTGACAAGCCTCTCACTTTTGCGAACAAGGCCGAATCCCTGGCTGACAAGGCCCCAAATCCTGCTTTTGACGCCAAAACTGGGTGCTGACTCGCTTTGAAGTCTGGGGGAGCCACTGAGTCCCTGAGGAGCGGCAGGGACTCGCTGGAAGGTGATGAAGTCCGTGGCACCGTCTCCGCCTACGTCACCTCTGCCAATGAGTGGGGGCGTAGCCGGATGGATGGATTCAGCCTTGAAATGAAAATGGCGTGGATGAATGTCGGCCCATGAGCACTTTTGCGAGCACCTTGGATCTGGCGGACCGGCTGTCGCTTGATGAGCAGGAAGAACTCTCGGCGACCTTGCGACGCCGGGTGGCCGAGAAGCGCCGGGCGGAATTGATCGTCGCGGTGAAGGAGGCGCGGACCGAGTTTGCCGCTGGGAAAATCAAGGCTGCTAGCCCGTCAGCGATCATGAAAATGCTCAAGGCATGAAACGGGCGCTGCTTCCCAGCAAAGCGTTCATCCGGTCGGCTAAACGACTGACCAAACGCGATCCCTCCATCGCTTTGGACCTGGAGGCCGTGCTAGGGCTTCTGGCAGAGGATGCGTTTCATCCCTCTCTGCGTACTCATAAGCTGAAAGGCAAGCTGGCGAAGTCCTGGGCCTGCTCCGCTGGGTACGATCTGCGCGTGGTTTTCCAGCTCGTGAAGCACGAGGGCAAGGAAGCTCTCTTGTTGGAAGCTGCAGGGACGCATGATGAGGTTTACTAACCCATCGGATGCCACCCTCTCTCGGATCGTGGGGCCAAAAGACCTCGCTATTCGAGAATCCACCGCCGGAGCGAAAACCCCAGGCGTGCGCGGGTCACGGGAGTCGATCGTCCTTCGCCCATCACCCGCTCCGGCGGGAGCGGTGTCGCCACCCTTTCAGGGTTCTGCCACCGCAGTCCGGGACGCTGCCGCGCGGTTCGATGCGCCGTGGGCCGGACCTCCGGCACGGCAGAGCACGCCTCTTGCCACCCCGGTCTTGCGCAGCCTCACTTCTTCCTCGGTGCCCGCAGCCCACCCATTCGCGGCTGGCTTTCACATCCTTCTGCCACGTGGCGTTGGTGGGGGCTAGGGCGGAGAGCTTCTCAGCGATCAGCAGCGCGGTCTCCGCATGATCGAGTGCACCAGCGGCATCCCCGATCTTCTCCAGCGCGGCTGAGATCACATACTGTGAGTAGAACAAGTCGCGCTGCCAACCGGCATTGCCGGGATCTTGCTGCGCGAGGCGTTCGGTGATGGCGAGGAACTTCTGATACGAGGCCAGCGCGGTCTTGTCATCGCCTTCGGCGGCCTGGGGTCGCCGCACTTGATATAGCCGGAGCACAAGTGGTGCTCAAAACAAATCCTCAACTCGAATGGGGGAGTTGCGCCGATTCAACCACTCCTCATAGCGGGCTATACGATCTTCAATCAACTTTGCCATCTGAGCCTCATTGATTTCCCCTGATTTCCCCTGGCCTCGGATATCAAGAATATCGCGAGCTAACTGGAGTGTCCCTTCCGCGTATGCTTTTCGTGTTTTTGCGAGAGTGATTTCGATTTCGTGCTTGTGCGCTAACTCGGCTCGGCCCCCGAAAATATAGTGAATGCCCTCATACGCCGCAAAGAGGAAAGCAAACAATATGGCACCGAGCACAAGAAAACCATAAATGGTTTCGACCCAAGTGAGCTCGCGCGGTAGAGCCGCATACCTTTTTGCCCGCTTAACCGTCGCCAGTTTTTTTCGTTCAAAGGCCGGAAGATGATCTCGATTCTTCGCTTGATGCCGAACCGCTTCCGCCAGCCGGTCATGGACGAGTTCGACATGTCGAAGTCCGCCGAGGCGATCCAGCGGGTGAAGAAGGCGAGCGTTGACGAGGCGCTCGAGACTGGCTCGGGTAAGATGATATTTCTTGGCTGCGTGCTCGAAACCCGCGCTGGTGCGGAAGCCTGCGGCATCTACCAAGTCATTCTCAATAAAGCGGCGAGCCGCAAGCGCCTGCACTTCGGGGAGTTGAGCGAGCGCATCTTCATAGAACTGCTGCACGAACTCGCCCCGCAGGGCGATGGCGCGGGCGGCGGTGATGGTGTCGGCGTGGCGCTCGGGGCTGCGGCGGTCTTCATTGAGCCGCCAGCAGAAGATGGAGAGCAGTGCGGGATCGGCGATGGGGCGGTCCACATCCCGGGAGGCGAAGGTGGAGACGATGGCCTCCGCCGCGCCGTCATCCAGCAGGCAGCCGCCGGGAATCTCGACCACCTCGGTGGCCTGGGCGGCGGTGAAAGGCAGCAGGCGCAGCCGGGCGCGGCGCAGGCCGGGAAACAAGGGCCGCAGGGCATCCAGCGGGGCGAGCTGGTCCTCCCGCAAGGAGAAGACGACACGCACCGGCGCGGGCTGGAGAGTCCCCTTGCCCCGCCAGTCGATCAGCGCGGCCACCTCGCCCAGCAGGGCCTCGGCACGGGCGCGGGCGGCGGGTCGGTCGCGGGTTTGGGTCCAGCATTCTTCAAACTGATCAAAGACGAGCACGGGCGTGACTGGCTCATCCTCACGCGCGCCCCAGAGCCGCTCGCCGCGCTCGTGGAAGGCGGTGGTGAGGCTGTCGTCCGTGAGCGACCACTCCGGCACGGAGATGCCCCGCGCCTGCGCAGCCTGGGCGACGAGATCGAGCACCTGCGCGGAGAGCGGCGGGACGGGATTTCCATCGTCATCGAGATCGCGATGATCCAGCCGGATGCGCACCGGCAGCCAGCCATCCGCCCGCAAGCGCGGGAAGACACCGGCTTGCAAAAGGGAGGTCTTGCCCAAACCGGAGAGAGCATAGAGCACGCACACCGGCTCGGCATGGATGAGGCGGTGCAACTCCGCCGTCTCTGCGGCACGACCGTGGAAGAAGCCGGTATCCCGCTCCGCATAAGCCGCCGGGCCGGGCCACGGCGCGTCTGGGGTAAGGTGGAGTTCGCGCAGGGTCATGCTTTGGCCCTCCATTTCTCAAAGGCAGCGAGGAAGTCGGCGAGGAAGGCTGGTGTGCATTTGCCCTCCGGCAGGGAGAGGATGTGGGTATCCTTGAAGGCCTGGGGCACGGCTTTAAGATCGCTCAGCTTCGATCCATCAATGATGAGGGGCCGCAGGTAGCCACGGTCGTCCATGCCGAAGTAGTGCGTGTTCTTCTCGCAGGCCCAGGTCCACTCGCGGCGGAAGTAACCGCCGCCCTGGGTGTGGGCGGAGATGAGCGGCAGGACGAAGACGGCGCGCTGGATGTTCTGCTGGAGCTTCGCATCGTAATCGCTGCCGTGCTCCAGGCCGGGCTGGGCGGCATCGCGGGCACGGGATTTGTCGAGGTAAGTCTTCACTCCCGCGGCGCGGAGGCCTTCGGCGAGGGATTCGGCAGCGGCGAGGTCGCGGCTTTGATAAGAGATGAAGACGCCGTCCATCGTGAGGTCCGCAGGCAGTGGCGAATCCGACGCAGAGCGGTCCACGACGGCCTGCGCCTGGGAGGCGGTCCATTTTTGATGCAACTCATGGACGAAGTGCTCCGGCGGGCCATCGCGGTAGATGCGCGTGGCCTCCGAGAAGGTGTCCAGGAACACGGCGAGGCTGTCATAGTGCGCCGGCTGCGGGCCGGGCGTGAACTGCGGATCGACCAAGGCCTCCGTGGTGGTGTCTTCATGCGCGGAGAGCCGCTGACCGCGCAGCAGGCGCAGGAAGAAACGCGCGTGCCAGTCCGCCAGCGGCTGGCCGAGCAGGAGCACATGGGAGGGCTTCAACTCCCAGATGAGCTGCTCCGGCCACCAAGTCTCCGACTGCAAGCGGCAGAGCATTTCAAAGTGATCCTCCTCGGTGACATCGAACCGCGCACTGCCATCCGGGTCATCAATGCGGCCAAACAGATGATAAAGGAAAGGCTGTATGGTGGGCGATGGGTCCCAGCCTGGCGGCAAATCCCACGACAACGTGCTGCGCAGATCCGCCGTGGTCGCACGCTCCGGCTTGTCCCGCACAAGCTGGAAGCCGCGCACGTCCTCGTCCCTCATGCCGCGCACTTTGGCGAGTACGCGTTTCATGAGGCTGTCCGGCGTGGTGGTCAAATACAGCGGCAGGCCGCGAATCTCCGCCAGCAGCCGCAGCGGATGCCTTTGCTCCACCGGCGGTTCGTCGGCGGGGAAAAGATGCGCGAGAGCTTCATCGAGCAGCGCCTCATGCAAGGGCCGAAGACGCTCGGCGAACTTCATGGGCCGACTGATGAAAGGCACGGCGAGATCGTGCAGCGATGGCTCGGCGGCGTGGCTTAGTTTCTTTCCCAGTGCCTCCAGCACCGTAGCCCGCTCGGCCTCGGAGTAGCTGGCCAACAACCGCCGTGCGAGGATGCGGACAAAAGGCGTGGGCTTGCCCTGCTCGTCTGGGATCAACTGTAACGCCTCGCCGATAACCGGGACGACGCGCCTCCCTCGCCGCAAGGCATTGAGCACGGGAGTCCAGTTTTCGGGGAGCCAATCCATCGGGAGAAGTAGGTCAGGTGTAGTCGGGAAAGGGCGCGGGTGTCAAGGTGACAGAAAGAGCTTGGTCATGCACGATCAGAGAGATTGAGTCCACCACTCCCGTAGTTTCAGCCCCCCATGAATCCCGTCCTTCACGACAAGCTCCAGCTCCGCACCCGTCGCCAGTTTCTCGGCAACGCCGGGCAGTTCAGTCTCGGTGCCATCGCCATGCAGGCGATGCAGGCCGATGCGGCTCCCAAGTCGGACAATCCACTCGCGCCGAAGCATCCGCTCCATGCCGCGAAGGCGAAGCGGGTGATTTATCTTCACATGTCCGGCGCACCGCCACATCTGGACCTCTTTGATTACAAGCCGGAGCTGGTGAAGCGCGATGGCCAGAACTGCCCAGACAGCGAGCTCAAAGGTCGTACCTTTGCCTTCACCACGGGTGTGCCCAAGCTGATGGGCACGCCTCGCACCTTCAAGCAATACGGCAAAGGCGGCATTTGGATGAGCGATGCCTGCCCGAACTTCCACACCATCGCCGATGACATCACGATGGTGCGGTCGATGAATACGGATCAGTTCAATCACGCGCCTGCGGAGCTGCTGCTCTTCACCGGGCATATTCGCCAGGGTAGGCCTTCCATGGGATCGTGGGCGACTTATGGACTCGGCGCGGAAAATCAGGATTTGCCGGGCTTCGTGGCCCTTATCTCCAGCGGCACTCAGCCCAGCGGTGGTCAGGGTTGCTGGGGCAGTGGGTTCATCCCGAGTGTGTTCCAGGGCGTGCAGTGCCGCAGCAAAGGCGACCCCGTTTTGTATGCCAACAATCCCGCTGGCATGAGCCGCGAGATGCGCCGCAAGACACTCGATGCACTCAAAGAGCTGAACGAACTCCAGTCCGCCGAACTCGGCCATCCCGAGACGGTCACACGCATCGCTCAATACGAACTCGCCTACCGCATGCAGGCCAGTGTGCCGGAGGTGATGGACATCTCGAAGGAGCCGCAGCACATCATTGAGGCCTATGGAGCCAAGCCTGGAGAGTCCAGCTTCGCCAACAACTGTCTGCTCGCCCGCCGACTTATCGAGCAGGGCGTGCGTTTCGTGAACCTCTTCGACTGGGGCTGGGATTTCCACGGCACCGGTGTGGACAATGGCATCACCGATGGCCTGACGAAAAAGATGGCCGCCACGGACAAACCCGTCGCTGCTTTGATCAAAGATCTCAAACAACGCGGGCTGCTGGATGACACCCTCGTCGTCTGGGGCGGTGAGTTTGGCCGCACCCCCTTCCGCGAAGGCCGCACGGCTGCCAGCAAGGTGCTGGGTCGAGATCACTACCCGGACTGCTACACGCTCTTCATGGCCGGCGGCGGCGTGAAGGCTGGCTTTGACTACGGCAGTAGTGACGAACTCGGCTTCCATGTCGCGGAGAACAAAGTCCACGTCCACGACCTCCAGGCCACCATCATGCACCTGCTCGGCTTCGATCACGAACGTCTCACCTACCGCTTCCAAGGCCGCAACTACCGCCTCACCGACATCCACGGCCATGTGGTCAAGGATTTGCTGGCGTAGAGAAGCCTTGTCTTGCCAGCCATCGGGATTTTGGCTTGGTTATTGGGTAATAATGCTCACCACCGACCAAATCCTTGCCCTTTCCCCCGACGATTCGTCGGCGAAAGCCGCCAAGGGGCTGCTGGCTCCGGCGAAATGGCTGACGCTAGGGCATGACGAGGTGGCGATCTGGGGCGAGTGCCAGGGCAGCGGGTCGAAGCCGTATCAGGTGATCATTGAGGTCAGCGGGCCGTCGTTCAAATGCAGCTGCCCGAGCCGCAAGTTCCCCTGCAAGCACGGGCTAGCGCTGTATTTGCTGCTGGCGCAGAAGCCGAGCGCGTTCACGGCGAACACACAGCCGACCTGGGTAAACGAGTGGCTTTCCGCCAGGCAGGACCGCGCGGAAAAGAAGGCTGAGAAGGCCACGCAGACCGAGGCAAAGCCTGCTGATACGGAAGCGACCGCGAAACGTGAGGCGAAGCGGCTCGAGCGCATGATCAATGGAGCGCTGGATCTGGAGCGCTGGATGGCGGACCTCGTGAGGCACGGCATCGCAGACCTGCCAGCGAAGCCAGTGACGTTTTGGCGGGATGCGGCAGCGCGGCTGGTAGATGCACAGGCGAGCGGACTGGCGGCAGGCGTGCGGCAGCTCGAGAGCGCTGTGTCATCGGGCCAGGGCTGGCAGCAGCGCACCTTATTGAACATGGGCCGCCTTCAATTGCTCACGGAGGCGATGCAGCGTATGGATGCCCTGCCCGAACGACTGCGGCACGATGTGCGGAGCAGCGCCGGTTGGGCGATGGACAAGGAGGAGGTGCTGGCCGCGAATGATCGCGTCTCGGATGCCTGGCACGTGCTTGGCATCAGCCACGATGAGAATGAAAAGCTGTGGGAAAGGCGGGTTTGGTTACGTGGCGCGGCATCGGGCCGAAATGCGCTGCTGCTCGACTTTTCGCATGGCGGGCGTCGTTTTGATCAGGTCTTCGTGCCCGGCACGGTGGTGAAGGCCACACTTTGCTTTTTCCCGAGTGCCTCGCCGCTTCGGGCGCTGTGGGTGGATGAACCGCCGAGTGCGCAGAGTTCCGCAGAGGAGGCTGAATCCAATAAAACACCCCTGCGAACCTCTGCGCTCTCCGCGACCTCTGCGGTTAACGCCACCTGGGACGCTGCGCTCAGTCCAGTGTCGGATGCACTCGTCGGACAACCTTGGTTTCAGCGGCTGCCGCTGACCTTGAGCCATGGTGTGCCTGTCTTTCGCGATCTCCGCTGGTATCTGCGCGATATGGAAGGGCGGGAGGCACAGATGCGCGTGAGCACGGACGATGGCTGGCAGCTTGCGGCACTCAGCGGTGGGCTGGTGTTGAGGCGAGCTGGGCAGATGCCGGAATCAGGTGGATGGGCAATCTGCCAAATTCGTAGCGGATTCTGTGAAATTGCGCTCCGGGCGTCAATGCGAAAAGGGTTCATCGGGGAAGTTCGTGCGGGTGTGCTGGCTCAAGTAAACGCGACCGACCGCGCCAACGGCGCGCAGGAACCCAGCCCAGGGCCAAGGAGCCTTGGCGACTGCCGCCCTGGGTCGGCGGAACCATGTGCCGTATGGCCCGCAGGTCGCGCTCTGAAAGAGCGCAGGAACGGCTGCGGCAGATCTCCTGCGCTCTTACAGAGCGCCATGACCTTGAGCTGGATGGCTCCACGTTTTCCCAGGGCTTTCGCCCTGGGCTGGAATCCTGCGGCCCTTCAGGCCGATGCGCACACATCCACCCGGCGACATCCCACCTGCGAGGGGCACTGGCTGCTGTGGCTTTCTGACACGCGGCAGCGTCCCGGAGTGCGGTGGCAGAGAGGCAAGAGCAAGGCTCTTGCCTCGGCGACACCGCTTTCGCCGGAGGTGGGGATGCTCGTATGAGGATAGACTCCCGTCACCGGCGCATGAGCGGTGTTTCTGCTCCGGCGGAGCTTTGGTGGTCTTTGGGGTCTTATGGCCTCACGAGAGCGGCGTCGCCGATGCCAGGTGCCCCTGGCATCTCTGCCGCCGCACTCCAGGACGCTGGCGCGATTTTCGTCCTCCCAGACCTTTTCGATGCCCCCCTTGGCTAGACGGGGCTTTTTCGTGCAAAAGGGTGCCGCCGACACGTGGGGAGAGGTCTTTTGCATGCAAAAGAGTGCCGCCGACACGTCGGGAGAGGTCTTTTGCACGCCAAAGGGTGCCGCCGGGATGGCGGGAGAATGCTTTGGCAGGCCAAAGGATTCCTCCGACAGGGCGGGTTGGGGCTGCGGGGCTGTTTCTGTTCTGGTCGGTGCGCTTGGGTTCACCGCCAGAATGATGTGCCTTCTGGTTCGTCTTGGGTTTGTGCATCAATGTCTGCGGTCCTACTCAGCCCAGGTGAAAGCCTGGAACTTCATGAGACGCTGACCCCCACCATTGGCAGGGCTTACGCATGAAACGGGTCTTACGCTACGGGGGCCGTTCTTGAGTAGAGTAGAGAGGGGACGGCAGTGATGCCGTCGCCCTCCCCCTCGTCAAACCGGACGTGCGGATTTCCCGCATCCGGCTTTCGCTACTGGCGTCTCTTCCACTTGGCTTTATAGAGTCTTCATAGAGTCTTCAGTCCCATCCGTTTGAAGTAGGCATGGGTGCTCTCCCCTGCGGGAGGTTCCCAGGAGCGTTGGCTACGACGTTGAAGGTGCCGGATGAACTTTTCGTTCACATAGCTGTTGAGGGCTCGGAACGCTTTGCGCGGGTACCCCAGCCGAAAGTAGTTCCCCCAGCCGCCTACTTGACGGTTGAGTCTTTCGATGAGGTCCGCTAAGGGCGTGAACCCCTGTTTCGAGTCTAGCGTCTGCCGCACTTTCTCGCGCATCCGCCCACAGGCTTTCGCGCTCGGTTCAATGCACAGATACTTGCCTGCCTTCTTCCCATACTGACTCGGCGCGTGCTTCACGCTGAAGCCTAAGAAGTCGAGATGTTCGCCTTCCGCTCTCAGGTCGCGGATCACGCGGGTTTTCTCCCGGTTGATCTTTAACCCGAGGCGTCTTTCGATCTTCTCCTCCACCCAGGTTTCGATCCTCTCTCCCATGTAGCGGGCGAGGATCACGAGCCGAGCGGAGCGAGACAGCCAGCCGACAGGCTGCCCTGGAGCGCAGCGGAAGGGTGAGGGCCGTGGGGCGGCCAGAAGCAACTCGTCTGCATATCTCACCAGTCGGGCGTTGGCCCATTGCGCCGGTCCCTCTTTGCCGTGAAAGGCGCGGTCAAACCAGTGCAGGTGGATGTTTGCCAGTAGGGGACTCAAGACGCCGCCTTGCGGGGTGCCTTGTGTCCGTCGTGTCATCCGTGGCTTGCCGCTGCCGCCGTTCTTGGCGTCGGGCGGTGGCTCCATCACGGGTGCGTCCAACCATTGCCGGATCAAGGCGAGCACTCGGCCATCTCTCACACGCTGCCGCACTCCGGCGATGAGCTTATCATGTGGGATGGTGTCAAAGTAACTCGCCAGGTCGGCGTCATAGACCGCGTTGCGTCCTTCACGGATGCTTTGCTCGACGCTTTTCATCGCATCGTGCGCGCTGCGTCCGGGTCGAAAGCCGTGCGAGCAGTCCTCAAAGTCTGCTTCAAAGATCGGCTCAACAATGAGCTTCACTGCGGCCTGCACCACGCGATCTACCAAGGTTGGTATGCCAAGGGGGCGCAGCTTGCCATCGGCCTTGGGGATATAGACTCGCCGCACGGGTTGCGCGCGGTAGGTCTTCTCTCTGAGGCTTTGCTGGATCGCTGCGACCCATGCCGCTTCGCCTTCCAGCGTCGCGGTGATTTGCTCAATGCTTACTGCGTCCACGCCTGGCGCACCGTTGTTTCGCCGCACCGTTTCCCAGGCGGCCCACAACGTGTCAGTGCGACAAACGTGATCGTAGAGACTGTAAAAGCGGAACCGCTTCTCCTCTTTGGCCTTGTGGCCCAGCGTCGCTCTCAGCGTCTGGAGTTTCGGCCACTTCGCCAGCGGTGCGCTTTGATGGCACTCAATGGCTGCCGCGTCCTTTCCTGTCATAGGATGACTATTCATCTTCCAATCAGCTCCCTTCGCTTCTAAGTCAGCTTGCCTGTAGCCAAGGCCCCTTCCCTCCACCGGCTTTCACCAGCTTCATCAGTACTATGGACCTCTCCGACGCCTCGCCAGCAGCACTGCATCTTATGGTTTGGATGCCACGCTCTCTGCTCACGGCTGACACCGCTCGCGCTGCCGAGGTTCTCCCAAGTTCCCAACATTTCTGTCCCACCGCGCTGCTCCCTTTGACCCCGGAGAACCCCATGCAGTTGCCTGGTTGATACCTGCATGAGTGCTGGCTTCATGTATCCTGACCCTCTGGCCGTTCTCATCTTAGTATTTCGAGGCTCATTTGGATTTGAGTTAACTGCGGCTCGGTGGTTCGCCTCCCCAGGCTCCGACACGCAAGATCGCTCCCGCGCGCCGCTGGTTCGGCTACATGACTTCAACCTTTTGTAACGACTGACTCCTTTCATTCAGTTAGATTTGTTGGACTTCGCTTGGCGCACCAGGATTTACAGCGCCCGCAGGCGGGGGAAGGATTATTCAGGGTTATCAGTTTGATTTTGTAGATCGGCATTTCGATTCCTGGCTGCTTTAGGTTTCCCCGTTGCATCCCTTGCCTTGCAAAGATGCGCCCGCCGTGGAGAATCACGGCCCGCCTTTGTGCGTCTCCTGCTTCCTTTCCCAATCAATCGCCATGCCCAAAAAAGTTGCTGCCCCATCCGCCATTCGTCCTATCAAAAAACTGATGGTAGCGAACCGCTCTGAGATCGCCATCCGTCTCATGCGTGCCGCGACAGAGCTAGGGCTGAAAACGGTGGCCATCTACGCCCAGGAGGACCGCTTTTGCCCGCACCGCTTCAAGGCGGATGAAGCCTATGAACTCAATAAGGACAAAGGCCCACTCGGTGCCTATCTCGACATTGAAGGCATCGTCACCCTAGCCAAGGAAAAGGGCGTGGATGCCATCCACCCTGGTTACGGCTTCCTTTCAGAGAACCCCCACTTCGCCCAAGCATGTGCAGACGCAGGCATCATCTTCATCGGCCCTGAGGCAAAGATTCTCGACATGATGGGGGACAAAACTGCCGCGCGCAACGTGGCCCGCAGACTCAATGTGCCGATCCTGGAAGGCACGGACGAACCAGTCAGTGACCGCAAAGAAGCACTGACGGCAGCGAAGAAAATCGGCTTCCCCCTCATCATCAAAGCAGCCTTTGGCGGCGGCGGGCGCGGGATGCGGGTGGTGCGGGAGGCCAAAGACCTGGAAAAACTGCTGGACGAAGCGCAGACCGAAGCGCTGCGTTCCTTTGGCAATGGTGCCGTGTTTTTAGAGAAGTTCGTCGGTAAGGCCAAGCACATCGAAGTCCAGATACTCGCCGACAAGCACGGCAACGTCTTACATCTGCATGAGCGTGACTGCTCCGTACAGCGCCGCCACCAAAAAGTCATCGAGCAGGCACCCAGCTATGGCGTCAGGCAGGAGATCATTGACGGCCTGTGCGATGCCGCTGTGAAGCTGGCGAGAGAAGTGAACTACACCCATGCGGGCACCGTCGAATTCCTCGTAGATCACGAATCAGGCGAGTGGTTTTTCATTGAGATGAATCCGCGCATCCAGGTGGAGCACACCGTGACGGAGGAGATCACCGGCATTGACATCGTACGCAGCCAGATACTCATCGCCCAAGGCTACCAGATCCATGAGGAGCCTCTTGCACTGCCCACGCAGGATAAGATTGAAAAAAGCGGCTACGCCATCCAGTGCCGCATCACCACCGAAGACCCAGAGAACGGCTTCACTCCTGACTTTGGCAAGATCCTCACCTACCGCAGCCCCGGCGGCTTCGGCGTGCGGCTAGATGGCGCACTGGGGGCGACCAACGCCGTCATCACCCCCTACTACGACTCCATGCTGGTAAAGATGACCGTCTTTGCCCGCACCTACCAGCAGGCGCTGGACCGCATGGACCGCGGCCTGCGCGAGTTCCGCATCCGTGGCGTGAAGACGAACATCCCCTTTCTCATGAACGTGGTGCATCATGAGGAGTTCAAGACCGGCCAGGCCACCACACGCTTTATTGATAACAATCCAGATTTGCTCAAATTCATTGCCCGCAAAGACCGTGCGTCGAAGCTGCTGAGCTACCTCGCCGATACCATCGTGAATGGCAATCCGTACGCGAAGGGCCACACGATCACGAAAGCCTTCCCAGCGCCGCCGATTCCGAAGTGGGACCATCGTAGTGCTCCCACCAAGGGCACGAAGCAACTCCTCACCGAAATGGGACCGGAGAAATTCTGCAAGGACTGGATCGCCAGGCAAAAGCGTCTGCTCATCACCGACACCACCATGCGCGATGCGCACCAGTCCCTGCTAGCCACACGGATGCGCACCTTTGACATGCTCACCGTGGCAGATGCCGTCGCACGTCGCACACCCAACCTCTTTTCTCTGGAAATGTGGGGCGGTGCTACATTCGACGTAACCATGCGCTTCCTGCGTGAAGACCCCTGGGCACGTCTGCGCGACATCCGCACCAAGGTGCCTAACATTCTATTGCAGATGCTTTTCCGCGGCAGTAACGCCGTCGGCTACACGAACTACCCGGACAATGTGGTAAAGGGCTTCATCAAACATGCCGCAGAGAACGGCATGGACATCTTCCGCATCTTTGACTCACTCAATTACCTCCCCAACCTCACCGCTGCGATGGACGCCGTGCGCGAGGACACCAGCAGCATCTGCGAAGGCACCCTCTGCTACACTGGTGACATCCTTGATCCAAAGCGCGACAAGTACGATCTCAAGTACTACATCCGCCTCGCCAAGGAACTGGAGAAGATGGGTGCGCACATACTCTGCATCAAGGACATGGCCGGTCTCGTGCGCCCCTTTGCCGCCAAGAAGCTGGTGAAAGCGCTCAAAGATGAAGTCGGCATCCCCATTCATTTCCACACACACGACACCAGCGGCCTGAACGCCGCCAGCATCATTGAAGCGGCCATCGCCGGAGTGGATGTGGCAGATGCCGCCATCTCGTCCCTCTCCGGCGGCACCAGCCAGCCCAACCTCAACTCTATCGTCGCCGCGCTTCAACACACCCCGCGTGATACCGGCCTTGATCTCGCAGCCTTGCAGGAATTTAGCGACTACTGGGCCGCCGTCCGCGCTTTCTACAAGCCCTTCGACACCTCCGAACCCTACGGCACCGCCGAGGTTTATCTCCACGAGATGCCTGGCGGCCAGTACACCAACCTCAAGGAACAAGCCGCTGGCATGGGCATGGCCGCACGTTGGCCGGAGATCGCACGCGCGTATGCGGAGGTAAACCAACTTTGCGGAGACATCGTCAAAGTCACACCATCGAGCAAAGTCGTCGGCGACCTCGCCATCGAATGCGTCGCGCGCGGTGTAAAACCAGGGGACATCTTCAAGCTCGCCGGTACGAAGTGGAGCAAAGACGTCACCAGCATGTTCGAAGGCTGGCTTGGCGAGCCTTTCTACGGCATGGAGTCTGAGAAAGCCGCCGACAGCCGCAAGAAGTGGAACAGCCTCGCTGACGCCATCGTCGGCAAAAGCGGCAAACGCATCAAAGGCCGCCCCGGCACGCATGCCGCCAAGATCGTCTTGGATGACGTGCGCACTGAACTGGAGCAGAAGCTCAAAAGGAAGCCCACCGAGGACGACGTGTGGAGCTACCTCATGTACCCGGATGTCTTCCTAAAATTCGCCGACTTCCGCAAGACTTATGGCGATGTCGCCGCGCTGCCCACACCCGCCTATTACTACGGCCTCCAGGATAAAGAGGAAATCAACATTGAGCTGGAAGCAGGGAAGACCCTCTTCGTCCGCCTCTTGAACATGACCGAGCCGGACGCCACCGGCCAACAGACCGCCATCTTCGAACTCAACGGCTACCCCCGCCACACCACCGTCACCAACAAAGCCCTGGCTAAGGATGCCGTGACCAAAACCAAAGCCGATCCTGCCGATCCGACGCAAGTCGGTGCCCCCATGCCCGGAATGGTCGCCAGCATCGCCGTCACCATCGGCCAAAAGGTCAAGGAAGGCGAAACCCTCGTGACGCTAGAAGCCATGAAAATGTTTGCCGCAGTCGCCTCATCCGGTGCCGGCACCATCAGCGAGATCTGCGTGAAGATCGGCGAGAGTGTGGAGAGCAAGGATTTGCTTGTGAGGATGGTGAAGTGACGGCTGCGTCGCCAGAATGCTGTAAGTCGGCGGTCTTTGACCCGCGCATCTTTCGCCTGATTATGGATGCTCGGTAGGGTTGCGTTTCATGGAACCAGACTCAAATAACATGCCCTATCTGCACGGAGGCCCGCTGGGCCGCGCTGGATTCAAGGTGCAGCCGGAGGACTTTGTCGTGGAGGAGTTGCTAGGGTTTGAGCCTTCTGGCGTGGGTGAGCATTGTCTGGTGTGGTTGGAGAAACGGGATATGGACAGCAATGCGGCGGGTGCGCTGCTGGCAGATGCGCTGGGACTGCGGCGTCGGTTGGTCAGTCATTGTGGGTTGAAGGATCGGCATGCTGTGACGCGGCAGTGGTTCAGCCTTCACATGCCGGGTCAGCCTTCACCTGAACCGGCGGCCTTGGAATCTGAGAGGCTGCGTGTGCTGCAAATCACGCGGAACACCCGCAAACTGCGGAGGGGCATCCATTTGGGAAATCGCTTCACTATTCGCCTGCGGAATCCTGAGTTCGATACGGTGGCAGCGGAGAAACGCTGGAAACAGATAGTGCGCCAGGGAGTGCCCAACTTATTTGGCAGTCAAAGATTCGGCAATGAGGGGCGGAATGTGGATAAAGCACTGGCCATGTTTCGTGGAGAGTTTCAGCCTGGCGACCGCCTGCTGCGAGGGCTGCTGCTTTCGGCGGTTCGCAGTCATTTATTCAATGCGGTGGTGGCTGAGCGCATGACGCGGGGCTGTTGGGACAAGGCACTTTCTGGCGAGGTGTTTGGGTTCCCCGACAATGGAACGCTGCTACTCATCGAAAATCTGCGCGGCGATGAGGTGCAGCGTTTCGCGGACGGCAAGGTCGAGATCACCGCACCGCTGTGGGGCAAAGGGGAGCTGCCTAGCGCGGGAGAGGTAAGGGAACTGGAGTTGGAGGTGCTGGCACGCTTCCCTGAACTCACTTCCGGTTTAGAGGAGGCTGGGCTGCGTCAGGAACGACGCGTCATGCGTCTGCGCCCGATCAACTCTGAGTTCGCGATCTTGGAAGGCGGAGATCTGCAAGTGAGCTTTGATCTACCAAGGGGAACTTATGCTACAGCCCTGCTGCGGGAACTGGCAGTGCTGGATGAATGCTAAGCGCTCTCAGCGAGTGCGGCTTAGCAGAGGGGTTCTGGAGTGGCGTGGTGCTGAAGGGCAGCTTTGACGAAGCCGTGGAAGATGGGGTGGGGGGCGTTGGGCTTGCTGCTGAATTCAGGGTGGAATTGGCAGGCGATGAAGAAGGGGTGTTGGGGGAGTTCGAGGGTTTCGGTAAGCTCGCCCTTCTGGGAGATGCCGCTGAGGATGAGGCCGTGGGCCTCGAGCTGGCTTTTGTAGTCGTCGTTGACTTCGTAGCGGTGGCGGTGGCGTTCGGTGATGATGTCTTTGCCGTAGAGGGCGTGGACTTTGGTGCCGGGGGTGAGCTGGGTGGTCCAGTTGCCGAGGCGCATGGTGCCGCCGAGCTGCTTTACTTTTTTTTGCGCCTCCATCATGCTGATGACGGGGGCGGGGGTGGCTTTGTCGAATTCTGTGCTGTTGGCATTGTCGAGGTGGCAGACGTTGCGCGCGTATTCGATGACGGCGATCTGCATGCCTAGGCAGATGCCGAAGAAGGGGATGCCGTTGCGGCGTGCGTAGCTGGTGGCAGCGATCTTGCCTTCCGTGCCGCGGTCGCCAAAACCGCCGGGGATGAGGATGCCCTGGAGGCCACCGAGGTAGATGTCTGGCCCGGCTTTCTCGATGGCTTCGGCATCCACGCGGACGATGTCCACCTTGGCGTCATTGGAGGCCCCGGCGTGGACGAGGGCTTCGTAGATGCTTTTGTAGGCGTCTTTGAGTTCAATGTATTTGCCGACGACGCCGATGCGGACGTGGTGGGTGGGATGGATGACGCGCTGGACGAAGTGACGCCACTTGCTGAGATCGGGCTGTGGTTTGACGAAGTTCAATAGCTTGCAGACAACGTCGTCGAGGCGTTCCTCGTGCAGCTTCAAAGGCATCTCATAGATGGTGTGCTTCACGTCGCGGACTTCGATGACGTCCTCAATGGGCACGTTGCCAAAGAGGGAGATTTTCTCGCGGACATCCAGGTCCAGGGGATGTTCGGTGCGGCAGAGGATGATGTGCGGGGCAATACCGATTTCGCGGAGTTTGGCGATGGATTGCTGGGTGGGCTTGGTTTTGAGTTCTTCGGCAGCCTTGATGTAAGGGACGAGGGTTGCGTGAATGAAGATGACGTTGCCGGGACCGGCTTCATGACCGAATTGGCGGATGGCTTCCAGAAAGGGCAGTCCCTCAATGTCGCCCACGGTGCCACCGATCTCGGTAATGATGACATCAGCGGTCATCTTGTTGGCGACTTCGCGGATGCGTTCTTTGATTTCATTCGTGACGTGAGGGATGACCTGGACGGTGCGGCCTTCATACTTGCCGGCACGTTCTTTTTGCAGAACGCTCATGTACACCTGCCCGCTGGTGAGGTTGTTCAGTTTGGAAAGGTTGGTGTGGGTGAAGCGCTCGTAATGACCGAGGTCGAGGTCGGTTTCGGCACCGTCATCGAGCACATAGACTTCTCCGTGCTCATAGGGGTTCATGGTGCCGGGGTCCACGTTGAGGTAGGGATCAAATTTTTGCATAATCACCCGCAGGCCGCGTAGCTCCAGAAGGGTGCCGAGGGCGGAGGCAGCAAGGCCTTTGCCAAGTGAGCTGACGACGCCACCGGTGACGAAGATGTATTTCATTGGCTGTGGGGAGTCAGGCATAGGTCAGGAGTTTTGGGACTGAAGGTGTTGCTCAATGGCAGCGGCTTGTTCGAGGGTGTCCACGCCGGGAGAGATGTCATCGGTCAAGATGATGCGTAAAGGTACGCCGTTCTCGACGGCGCGGAGTTGCTCCAGCGATTCGGTCTTTTCTAGCCGCGAAGGGGGCCAGGCGACGAACTGAAAGAGGAAGCTGCGCTGAAAGCCGTAGATGCCTAGGTGGCGGTAGTGCCGCACGTCTGCGCTGGCATGGCGCACATAGGGTAGGGGCGAGCGCGAGAAGTAAAGAGAGTCCCCTTGCATGTTGAAGACGACTTTGACGACATTGGGATCTGCTACATGGGCGTCATCGCGGATGGGTGCGGCGGCGGTGATCATGCGCACCTGCGGTTCACGGCGCAGCACGACGGCTAGTTCGTCGATGAGGGCGGGTGAGATCAGCGGCTCATCGCCCTGGACATTGATGATGGTGCGGTGATGGGGAAAGGAGCGTGCAGCCTCGGCGATGCGGTCGGTGCCGCTGGGATGCTCGGGTGAGGTGAGAACTGCCTTGGCACCGAAGGAGGCGGCTGCTTCGGCGATGCGTTCATCATCAGTGGCGATGATGATGTCATCAATCTCACGGCAGCGCTGGCAGCGCTCCCAGGTGTGCTGGACGAGCGGCTTGCCAGCGATGGGGTGGAGCATTTTTCCGGGGAACCGGATGGACCCCCAGCGGGCGGGGATGGCTACGAGGGTGCGTTGAGTCTCTGGAGCGGCCAAGGGTGGTGACAGGCGGGTTCACCTGAGATGGCGCGGGAGAATGGGAGCTGCAAGGGGGAGTTTCCGCAGGGGGCAGGAGTTCACTGCATAGCGAGGCCGGATGGGGTGAAGTATTCGATGTAGCCGATCATCATCTCCTCATAGGTTTGGCTGCCCCACTTCACCATCTTGGTCGGGTCGGGATTGGCTTTGTTGCCAGTGCTGTTGTCAAAGACCGCCGTCACCTTCACGCGGCTGCCGCGCGGGATCGTGCGGGGCTGCTTGTACTCGTAGCGGAGCTGCCAGTTGAAGTCGTAGCGGGGGATGTCTAGTAGCACTTCTTGTTTGCCATCCGGCAGTGTTAGATCATAGCGGAAGGCTTTGCCGCGCACGTGCATGTGGGCGACGTAGGCCGTGATGTTTAGGTCAAAGGGAGCAGAGCGCTCGATGAACTCGATGTGGTCGGCAGCTCCGGGCGGAATGTTCAGGTCGCGGTCGGAGATGGCGAGTGTCTTCACTTCCTGCAGCGGTGGTGTTTTGGTAAAGATGAGACCCATCTTCACCTGTTCTTTGGTGGCTTTTCCATAAGGTGTGTAGTGGATTTGGAAGCTCACCGTGGCTCCGGCAGGTAGCTTGCGCGCAAAGCCTGGGGGATAGACGCGGCTGCCGTTGCCGGGAACATAGGCGGCGAAGAATCCGCCCACGCCCTCTTCACGGTCACGGAGGCGACTACCTTTTTCATGCACCTGGATGATGACGTGGTGGACGACCTCCCGCACGGAGGGAATGACCTCGTAAGCACTGACCCATTTGTCCTCTGTGAGGGTCGTTTGTGCGGTAGCAAATTTGTAGGGCATGTAGCCTTCTGCCTTGATCTCGATCGGCTCTGGTATCTGCACCACGAGGTCCGGTGTGCCGATGCTCCACTCGCTGCTGAACTTTAGCGGTGCTGGCGCGTCCTTCACATCTCCCAACGGACGGTTCGCAGAGTCAAGCCAGGCAAACAGGTCTGCCTTGTCCTTGGTGGCGAGGGAACAGTCATTGGCCCAGGGATTGGGAGCGCCTTCGGCAATGGGCGCGGCGAACCACGGTGGCATCTGCCCTTGCTCAATGACGCGCTTGATCGTCTTCGCCCGGTCAGTGACCTCGGCCAAGTCATCGAGCGCAAAGGGGGCGATGCCATCGTGACGATGGCACTGCACGCAGTTCTGCTGGAGGATGCGTGCAACGTCACGGTGATACGTCACCTCCGTGCTTGCGGTGTTCTTTGCCGCAGGCACATCCAGCTCACAGCCGGGTGCGTCTGTGGCGGCGATCTGCGGGCGCGTGCCGGAGAGCAGCGCTGTTACTGCCGCGCGCAAATACATTTCGCGTGGGGCGTCAAGATTGTAGTTCAGGCCATACTGGTCATCCAGAGCACCGCGATAGATCAGTGTGCGTGTAGCATCTAGCAGGAAGACCTCTGTGGTGGTGCGTGCGCTCAGCACGGTGGTCAGTGTCTTTTCCACATCATGCAGCACAGGCGCAGTAAGGCCGTGCTCTTTTGTGAAAGCATCCACTTCCTCCGCCTTCTCGCTAGCAAAGGAGTCCACCAGCAGCAACGCCACGCCCTGACCTGCCAGTTCCTTTTCCAAACGGGCCAGAGAGGGCGCGTAGCGCTTGCTCACCGGACAGGTGGCACTGGTATAGGCGATGACAAGCCCATTGGCCGCGCTCAGTTGTTTGAGCGTGCGTGACTGACCATCGCGCGTTATGAAGGCTGTATCATTGACCTGCCGTCCCACGCCGACATCACCGCCCTTGATGACATTTGGCCCGGTGATGACCGGTTTTGCAGGCCCGCCCGCTGTCGTGCCGGGTGTTGGCGGCATGTCCCCGCCGCTGCTGCGTGCATAGCGCGCCAAGGCAGCCAGTGCCTCAACACGGGTGATGCGCCCGTCCTTGTCGGCATCCACCGCCTTTAGCCGCCGCGCCTGTGGCGGTAGCTCATCTTCGGTCACTGCGCCGTCGCTATTCTTGTCGAGCTGCCTGAAAAGAGTCTCGGCGGCCTGGCCCGCAGGGGCGTCAGTGCCGGGAGCCATGCCACCGATGACTTGCCGCCCCTCCGCCAGAGTAATGATGCCATCTTTGTCCAAATCAAAACGCGCGAACAACTCTGTCCGGGGCAGCTCTGTCGGGGTTATTTTGCCGTCGCCGTCTCTGTCGGCTCGCTTGAAGATGGCGGCAGCGGCGTCTTGCTGGGCAGGAGCGGAGCATGTGAGGAATAACAGGAGGAGGGTGAGGATGGATGCTTTCATGGTAAGTGTATGTGCGGATGATTGATTCAGGGGGAAGCGGGCGCGGTGGCGGCGCGATGTAGTTTTTGCCTGTCTTCTAGCTTGCGATACTTTTCCCGTTGCGCGGCATCGAGCACCTCCCACATCTGGCGGCCATTTTGGCGGATGATCTCGCTGGTGCGATGCGCGGTTTCCTTTTGCAGATCCCGGAGCTGATTCTGGAGCTGCCCGACCATCGGGCGGAGTGCCTTCACCTGCTCCTCACGCAGCTCCAGGCGCTCTCCCATTTGCGCGAACCAGCGTTCTGACCATGCATCTGTGGCCTGCAAGCGGCCCATACGCCCCCAGCCCGTGTTTCGTGCCGTCCATGCAGCACCAGAGACGCCTCCAAGGGCGAAGATCACCGTGAGACCAGCGATGATTTTCCACACGCGCAGGTTCTTCATGGTTGTACCTCCAGCGCAAAGTGCATCATGAGTTCAGCCAACTCATGCCCCTCTGCCGCAGCCGGATTTACCGCACCGAAGGCTAGCAGCATGAAGGCAAGACACCCAGCGGCACCGATGGCCCGCGGCAGCAGCCACAGCACCCAATCCCGCCCACCCTCTGCCGTGTGGCACTGGGCCAGCACACGCGTAGCGAAGCCATGTGGCGCGCCTGCTGGCAGCGGCTTTGGCGGTGCCTGCCGAGAGAGGCAGAAGATACGTTCAAGAAATGAGTCGGGCAGTGTCATGGCTTTCTACCACGGACATAACCCGCAGCGGAATGCATGTAACAAGCGGCGTGAAAAAATGGCGCGCTTACCGCCAGCATTGCCTGCCCCGCCTCCACCACCCCTTAGCGCATCCCAAAGACTGCCGGATGGTGTGGGGAGGTAAATGGTTTATACCTCCATGCCACTGCTTATCTTGAAATTTCCAGACAAAGCAATCACCACCAACACTAAAATTATTGTATTTTTCAGAAAATTTTTGCAAACTTGCGCCACAACCTTTAGATTAACTCGCAATATAATCGTGTTCTGTTGAGATTTTGGTTCGCTGAGAGCCTTGCCTTGACGGCACAGTTTGAGCTAAGCAATCCCGTGCCAGCTATGCTTCCCGACATCGAAAGCTTTGGACATCTCATGATCGCCCGCAGGGCCGGTGGAGAACCGGTCGAACTGGTGCGTTCCCCCGATGAGGTTGTATTTCTGGCCTTTGACACCCAGATCAAACGACTGGTGGAACTGCACATCCTGCGTAGTGGCAGCACGCTGGACTCAGTGGCCAAGCGCTCGGCCTTTGACCGCGCCAAGCAGGCATCTGAAATTCGTGGGCCAACCTTCATGCGCATCCTTGAGGTGGGCGAGGACCAGGGGCTGGTCTATTATACGAGCAATTTGAACGATGGCGAGTTCCTGGAAGACTTCGTCCAGCGGCGCGGCCCGCTACCGCCTGCTACCGTGTTTTCTCTCGTCTTCCAGCTCTTGGACGATCTCATCCAACTGAAAAACTACGAGCGCCTCGTCGCCCAGATGCGCCTGGACCGCGTGCTGGTCTCGACCCTGGAGGATACCTTTCTCCAGCTCCGCATCTATGACTATGGCCTGTCTGCCAGTGAAACCAGTACCGGCACCGATGGTGCGCGTCTGGTAATCCAGGCCTGCGAGCTGATGTTCCAGATGCTCACAGGCAAGACCTATGGCGGCGACAATCCCGACCGCTACCCCGCGCTGACCTCCCTGCCCATGAGCCTGCGGACGACGATGCGCGCGGCCTTGACTGATCCGTTGAACTCGCCCGCCTCTATCGAGAAACTGCGGGAGGACGTGCGTGAGGCGGTCGGCGCGCTGGTCAGCAGCATCCAGGCACGAAACTCACGCAAGCAACTCGTCGTAACCCCCACCCTGCAGCCGCGCTCACAGCTACAGGATCTGCTTTTGGAAAACCTGCCCGTAGAGACCATCCTGGGCAACCGCTTCCGGGTGGAAGACGCGGAGCATGTGCGGCGCTACCCTTTCTCCATCCCCTGCTATAGCACGAAAAGCGAGCAGCCGGTGACGGTGCATCTGCTGCCCCCCTCACGCATCGTGGACAAAAGTCAGTATGAGGCCGTGCCGCTGCAAATGTGGCGCTTCAACCCGGAGAAGCACCCGAACATCCTGCGTAGCCTCAGCGTGTGGGAAAGCCCGGACTGGACCTTCCTGACGGAGGAGCGGGAACCAGGCTTCGCCCTCAGCCGCCTGCTGGCTGAGCGCATCTGCCTGAATCCTACCGAAGTGGTCGTGCTGCTGCGGCAGGTACGTGCCGGCTTTGATCAGGCAATGGAATGTGGTGTCCAGCGCGTGGACCTGCACCCCTCCAATATCGTCCTGCGCGTCGGCAAGGCAGGTCCGCTGCTGGCCCGTGAGTATGAGCGGCTCATGCAGAAACGGCTGGACGCTTGGCCCCCCTTTCTGCTAAAGCTGCGCGCCCACCTCACCCTGCGCAACCTCTACGAGCCGCTGCTGGTGGATAAGCCTGACCACGGCGAGCATGTGGAGGACCATCTGGCCGACCGCGACTACCGCCACCGCGCCTTTGTGGCCCTAGCTGCCTACCTTCTGACTGGTGAGCGCCAAACGGGATCCATACCCCATTTCCCGGAATCTGTACCGGAAGCCCTGGCCGCATTCGTCCGCGAGAGCCTAGAGCAAATCCGCCACCAGGGGCGCACCCCCGCACCTGGGGAGTTTCTGGAAAGGTTCGAATCCATCATGAGTGGCCCCGCCGCCCCAGACCTGGCCACCCGTCTGCGCGGCGGCAATGTGGCGCTGGAGGAGATGGAAAGCGTGGGCAGCGTCAGCGACTTTGAGGATGAGTGGGCCGACGCTACAGACACCGATGACCAACCTGTGGTCAGCCCCATCTCACGCACACTCCACCGCCATGACTTTTCTCAGAAAAAAGGTGCCGGTCCCGGCTGGCCGGTCTGGGCCGCAGCCGCCGCAGTCGTGCTGGGACTCGGTGCCTGGTGGCTGCTCTCAGGCAGTCCAGCTCCTACCACCGTCCAGGCACAGACTACCGTTGCAGAATCCCCTAAGGCGAGCACACCCGCACCGCCTGCCGAAAAACCAACCCCTGAGCCTGCGAAACCCGCTGCCGCGACCACCGCTGTCGCGACCACCACTGTCGTGACTCCACCGCCAGCACTGCCGGAGCCTGTCAAGCCTGCGACCATCGCCGTCTCACCACCTGCGCCTGCGCCAAAACCTCCCGCGACCGAGCCTGCAAAGACAGCCGCTGCCACCACCACGCCCCCTTCACCGACGCCCCCTACGGCAGAGAAGCCAGCCGCCGCCCCCACAAGCCCGCCGCCCGCCCCCGTGACGGTGCCGAACCCAGTCATCATCCGCAAGGCTCTGCTGCCTACGCCGGAGGAGATCGCAAAGTTCAAGCAAGGTCTGCTCAATCAGGAAAAGCAGCAACTCCCTGTGCAGATCACGCCACCTGCACCCAGCGTGCCCCAGCGCACCGGCTCCATCCCAGCAGTAAAGGTAGCCACTCCGCGCGAAGACTCAGACCTGCGCTGAATCACCCCGCCTGTCGGCACGCCTTGATCGTGTTCGCCATCAACATGGCGATGGTCATCGGCCCCACACCGCCCGGCACGGGCGTGATGGCGCGGCATTTGGACGCGACTTCATCAAAGGCCACATCACCGACGAGCTTGTAGCCTTTCTCACAGGCTGGGTCTTCCACTCGGTTGATACCCACATCAATCACCACAGCGCCTTCCTTCACATGCTCTGCCGTGATGAAATGTGGTCGGCCAATCGCCGCGATGATGATGTCCGCCTGCCGCGTGATCGCAGGCAGGTCGCGTGTGCGTGAATGCGCCACGGTCACCGTGGCATCACCGCCCGGCCCTTTCGCCATCAGCAGTAGCGCCATCGGCTTGCCGACGATCATGCTGCGGCCCACGACAACGGCGTTTGCCCCCTTGGTCTCGATGCCTGACTCCATGAGCAGCCGCTGGCAGCCCAGCGGCGTGCAGGGCACGAAACCGGTCGGGTCTTCCAGTGCGAGCTTCGCCACATTCACGGGATGGAAGCCGTCCACGTCCTTCGCCGGATCAATCGCCCGCACAATCACCGCCTCATCAATGTGCGGCGGCGGCGGACTCTGCACCAGGATGCCGTGAATCGCCGGGTCTTCATTCAAAGCACGCACATGCGCCAGCAACTCGTCCTGCGTCGTGGTCGCGGGCAGCTCCAGCTTCACTGAATGCAGCCCCAAGTCTTTGCACTTCTTGTCCTTGGACCGCACATAGGCTCGTGATGCTGGATCGTCACCCACCAGCACCACGGCCAGCCCTGGCTTCTTTCCCAGCACAGCCAGCGCCGCGATTTCACGGCGGCATTCTTCGAGGACTTTTTCGGCGACTGCGGTTCCAGAGATGAGCTGCATGACGCTTTGGTGACGCATGGCAGGCTCAGAGTCAACCTTCAGAGCAAACACGATTTTTTGTAACCGCTACGCCCGCGCCGTCATTCGGTCAGATGTGCAGCGTTCATGCCGCGAATCAAAACCCCAAAACATCCAGACCATGAAAACAAACCTCCGATCCTTCTTCGTCATTGGCAGCACCTTCGCGGTGCTCGCCGTGCCCGCCTTCGCAGCCAGCCGCAGCGCTCCGCTGATGGACTCCTGCCCGATAACGCACGCTACTCCATCCGTGAGATCGTCGGCAACGCCATGCGCCACTTGCTGAACTTCCGCAAAGAAACCCCGCTCTCCGACGAGCAGAAAGGAAAAGTCCGTTCCATCGTGGAGACCCATCGCGGGGAAATCCGCGCCCAGTTCGACAAAGGCCGCGAGGCGCGTCGTGCCATGGCAGACGCGTCGAAGGCCGGAGACACTGACTCCAAGGCCGTCCAGTCGGCTGCGGAAAAAATCGGCGAAGTGGCAGCACCCGCGCTGCTCAGAGCAGCGGATGTCGTCGGACTGCTGCGCCACTATCTGCCCGCAGAGGTGGCCACATTAAGCCTGACTCACCACTAGGTCGAGCTGGGGCCGAAGATCAAAGTGGATTTTTCCTTTGCGGTGCTTTATGCAGGCATGAATGGCCTTTCCGACGACACGCTGGACTCTTCTGGCCTCTGCCACAATTAACGGTGATGCGGCGGGACGCGAGGCGCTGGCGGAGCTGTGCGGACGCTACCGGCCGCCAGTGGTGGCTTATCTGATGTCGCGGGGACTGGACAAGAACGGGGCGGAGGACGCGGCGCAGGATTTTTTCTTGAAGCTGCTGGAGTCCCGCACTTGGCGGCGGGCGGAGCAGGCGCGGGGGCACTTCCGCACGTTCCTGCTATCCGTGCTGAACCACCAGATGCAGCACCGCGCGCGCGGCGGCGGTCGGCTGAAGCGCGGCAGCGGGCAGGTGCCAGAAAGCTTGGACGAGCTGCAGGAGGAGGGTTTTGAGCCTGAGGACACCGGCACGCCTGAAGCGCTGGTGTTTGACCGTGAGTGGGCGCTGACGCTGGTGGGCGACGCGGTGGCAGTGGTGGAGGCGGAGTTTGTGCAGCGCGGGCAGCTGCAGGAGTTTCAAATTCTGCGCGGCTACCTGCCAGGAAAAGCGACAATGCTTTCGTATGATGATGCCACCGCGCGACTGGGCCTGAGCCTGTCGGCTCTGAAGGCGGCGGTGCATCGGCTGCGGCAGCGTTTCCGTGAGGTTTTGCGCTCGGCCGTGGCGCGCACGGTGAGCGCGCCGCACGAGGTGGATGAGGAGCTACGCTATCTGGGCGCGCTGCTCACACGCGGTGATGTTCCGGCGCAACCCGAGGCTGTTTTGAGGAAAGAATGAACGACATGCCCGACCAAGCGACAACCTGCCCGGCCTGCGGCGCTCCCATAGATTCTGAACGCACGGGCGGCGTCTGCGCGGCCTGCCTGCTACTGGGCGCGGCGGATGAATTGCCGGTGGTAGCGACGCTGGGCCGACTGGCTGGTCACGACTTGCTGGAGGTCATCGCGCGCGGCGGCATGGGCATCGTGTATCGCGCGCGGCAGTGCGATCCGCTTCGTGAGGTGGCGCTGAAGGCATTGCCTGGCGCGGAATTGATGAGCGAGGAAGCACGGCAGCGCTTCAAAATCGAGGCGGAAGCGATGGCGCGACTGGAGCATCCGGCGATCCTGCCGATCTACGAGCTGGGGGAGGAGGATGGGACGCCGTTTTTCACGATGAAGCTGGCGCGTGGCGGCTCGCTGGCAGCACGTCTGGAGTCTTATCGCGGCAAATGGCGCGAGATCGCGGAACTCATCGCACAGATCGCGGAGGCGGCGCACTACGCGCATGAGCGCGGGGTGCTGCACCGGGATTTGAAGCCGGGAAACATTCTCTTTGATGAAAACGGGCAGATCCAGGTGAGCGACTTCGGCCTGGCAAAAATCGCGGGCGCGGAGGGCGATCTCACGCGCACCATCGCGCTGATGGGCACGCCGAACTACATGGCACCGGAGCTGACACGCGGCGGGAAAGGCGCGGCGACGACCGCGTGTGATGTGTGGAGCCTGGGCGTGATGCTTTTCGAGCTACTGGCGGGGCATCTTCCTTTCCAGGGAGAAAACATACCCGCCGTGCTCCGCGCCGTGGCAGAGGATGCGCCGCCAACGCTTCGCACCACGGGTTTTCAACCCGTGCGCAAGGCGGGTGAGAACGAACTGAAAGTTCGTTCTACGTTGAGCATCCCGCGTGACTTGGCGGTGATCACCCACAAGGCGCTGCAAAAGACGCCCTCGCAGCGCTACGGCAGCGCGGAGGCGCTGGCAGCCGATTTGCACCGCTGGCTGCGCGGGGATGCCATCGAGGCACGACCCGTGCCGATGCTGGAGCACGCGATTTTGTGGTCACGTCGGCACCCGGCGCTTGCGGGCATGGCAGCGGCGCTGGTGGTGGTGCTGGCAGGTGCCTCCATTCTGCTGTGGAAATCGAATCACCAACTGGGCAGATCCCTGGCGGCCGAACATGCGTCTCGTGAGGATGCGGAGACGCGGCTGAAAGACGCGCTGCTTGCCGAAGGCATGGCACTCGTCCGCAGCCATGATCTGACCTCCCGTGGCGAGATCCTGCGGCTGATCGATCAGCTCGTGAAGCGCGGCCATCGCGGCCTGGAGGTGCGGAATCTGGCGGTGCAGGCGCTTGGAAAGGTCGGTGTGGAACCGCGAGCGGTTTTGTCGGCGGGTTTCGCCACCCTGAGCAGTTCCTTGGATTTCTCCCCGGACCTGCGGCTCTACGCCACCGGACTGGGAAGACGCGATTCGATGGCCTTCCGCCTGCACGACGGCAGCACGGGCAAGGTGCTGCACCAAATCCCGGCAACGGCCGAGGGAAACAACTTTCACTTCAGCCCGGATGGCCGGTGGCTCGCTGTGCGGCTGCGGGATCGCAGCCTCCAGGTGCACCAAGTGGACGCGCCGGAAAAAGCCGTCTTCCGCATCAGCACATCTTCGGGCTTCTGGAATGTGCCGGTGGCGTTTGATCCCGCTGGCCGCCATTGGCTCTATGCGGACGGCACTCCGGTCGTGCGCCGCCATGACGCCTCCCATGCGACCACCGAGGCTGACTCAGTCGTCTTCACCGCTCCGGCGGCGGTTCGCAGCCTCAGCCTGTCGCCGGACGGCGGCCTGCTCGCGCTGAGCTGGGTGGGCGGCTGGGGGCTGATGGAGGTCGGCAGCGGAAAGCTGCTCTGGGAGAAAACCGAACCGCCCGGAGGATGTCCTGCCGCCTGGCATCCCGATGGCAAGGGCATCTTGCAAGCTCTGGAGGCGGATCACCAAATCGTGCTCGTCGAGTCCCGAACGGGCCATGTCATCACTCGATTCCTCAGCCATGAGGGGAGCATTTCCAAGGTGGCCTTTCATCCGACAGCGCCGCTCGTGTTCTCCAGTGGCAGTGACATCCAGTTGATCGTCTGGGATGCGATCAGCGGCAGGGCGCTGGCCCATCATCCATGCGCGTCGCGCGGGTTTGCCATCGCCGACGATGGTCAGCGCATCGCCTTCTCCCCGTCGCAGTATTCGACCATGCTACATGATCTCACCGTGCCGCGCATCTGGCGCACCTGGCAGGCTCCCCATGCCTCCGGGGCGAAGCCGCTGTCCCTGGACCTCTCCCCGGACAGCAAGCGGCTCGTGTCCCTCGTGTTCGCGGACAGGCCTCAATTCCGGGTCTGGGAGACGGAAAGTGGGCGCTGCTGGCTGGGGGCGGACGCTGCCCTGCCGCGTTCCAGCCTGAGTTGCTTGTGGATGGGAGACTCGACCCTCGTGGCCGGTGGAGCCAGCGATGATGGCCGACTCTTGCGTTTGAAGCCGCTGGATGGGGAGGAGGACACCGTGACCGTCACAGAATCCGAATCGCTGCCAGGCGAGGTTTTCAACCGGACCACGGACCGCACGGGCGTGATCGTGAGAGAGAAAGATCAAAGCGCGGTCGTGCTGGGACACGATGGGCGTGAGCGGCTGAAAATCCCCGCCACTGGGCACTTCAATACCTCGGATGTCTCGCCGGATGGGCGGTGGTTCACCGCGCAGCGGAAAGCGAAGGACGGCTACGAAGTGCGCCAGGTCGCCGATGGGAAGGCGGTGCTCTCCTTTGCCCTCCGGCCCTATGCCCGGCCCTTTTTCACGCCGGATGCGCGGGCGCTCATCTCCGCCGGTCCCACGGAGGTCATCGTGCATGAGACGGGCACCTGGCGTGAGCTGGCCCGCTGGCTGGTGGAGGTGCTTCACGAAGGCCATGGCTGGGCCGCCTGCTCGCCGGAGGGCAGCCTGCTAGCCGTGCGCCACGCGGAGGGCGTCATCGCGCTGCATGACACCGCCACCTGGCGTCCCCTCGTGCATCTGCGTCAGCCGGGACCCTTTTACCTGCGCAGCGGTGGCGTGCGCATGATCTGGACGGTGGACAGCCAGCGCCTGCTGGTGCTCTCGCAGGGGCACCGTGTCACGGAATGGGATATGAAAGCTCTGCGGGAGGAATTGGGCAGGCTCGGCCTAAACTGGTGAGCCTGCTGGTGTGAAAAAGATCGGCGCTGACGACCATGCTCCGAAAGTTTTTTCACTTGCCGCGCAACCCGGTGCCGCAAACGGGAAAGGAAAGGGTGATGAAAGCTCATCCCGCCCTCCCACACTGCCGTTTTCTCTACATCGCCCTGCTCGCGATGAACGTCCAAACACCCGCGCCTGCTCAGACGCCAGCCACATGGCTTGGCTCGAACGTGAACGGCAACTGGTCTGATCCCAGCCGTTGGAGCACCAACCCCATCGTTCCCAATGGCAATTTTGACGTCACTCATACTACCGGAACAATCACTCTGGACACGAACGTCTCACTGAACTCACTGACCATGAGCGGAGGCAATGCCGGGGCGGGTTTTAATATGGACATCAATACCTTTTCCTGGAGCCAGGGATCGTTGAGCGGAAACGGTATCGTGACGGTGAACACGGCGCTCAATCTCACCGTCGCAGACAATCCGGTGGTCCTCACAGATCGTGTCCTCAATACCAACGGCACGACCGCCTGGACCACGACGGCCTTCACCTTTAACAACAATGGCACCATCAACAACGGGGGCACTTGGAATGTCACCGGAGGCCAGGGCATGGGTGCCGCGGGCGTCTTCAACAACAACGGAATCTTCAACAAGAGCGGCGGCGGCACGACCCCCATCAGCGCGATCTTCAACAACAACAACCAGGTGAACATCAGCAACGGAACCACGCTCGCGCTCAGCGGCACAGGCGCGCAGGCAGGCGATTTCAACATCGGTGCGGGATCAACGCTGCGGTTTGGCGGGAGCAACAACTCCCATACCCTTGAAGCAGGTGCCACCTTCTCCGGCTCAAGCGCCGGGATCGTCGCCATCGCTCCGGGCACCGTCACGGCCAGCACACCCGTGAGCATCGGACAGATACTGGAACTTTCCGGCAGTCTGAATGGCCCGGGCACCGTCACCTCCAGCGGCGGCATGACGTGGTCCAATGGATCAATCGCTGGCACGAACGCGGTCACGGACATTGTCAACGTCACCGGCGCTCTGTCCATCAGCGGCGCAAGCGGGAAGACGCTCACGAGCCGCACACTCAACACCAGCGGAGCGACCACCTGGGACACGAATGGCTTCGGTTTCAGCACCCACTCTTCGGTCATCAACAACACCGGAACTTGGGAGGTGACGGGGAGCCAGGGCATGGGCAGCGGCGGGAGCTTCAACAACTCCGGCAGCTTCACCAAATCCGGGGGGGCGACGACCACCATGAGTCTGGCCTTCAACAATCAGAGCGGCGGCAGCGTCCATGTGATTAATGGCACAACCCTGCAGTTCACGACCAGTGGTGGAGCTCATGCCGGTGCCTTCAACTTGGGGAGCGGCTCTACCCTGCAAATTAGCGATGGAAGCCATGCGCTTGATTCTGGAGCCTCCTTCACCGGCGCAGGGACTCTCCATATCTCAGGAGGCACCCTCACGGCCAACACGGCCATGGCCATTCCCACCGCCGTGCTTCTCGATGGCGGCACGTTGAATGGAGCCGGCGCTGTGACCCTGAACGGTCCGGTGACCTGGACGAGTTTCGGCTCCATGACCGGGACAAATGCCGCCACGGACATCACCACCATCAATGGCGATCTCACTATCGCCGGGGGGGCACAGACCAAAAATCTGACCACCCGCACCCTCAACACCACGGGCAACGTGTTATGGACTTCTGGAGCAGGCTCCTTGCTGAACGTGAGCACTGGTGCCGTCATCAACAACACAGGCACTTGGGATATCACCGGGAGTGGTTCCCTGGGCGCACCTGCCGGCGGCACGTTTAACAACAGTGCAAACTTCAACAAAACCTCCGGCGGCACCAACAACATCTCCCCGAACTTCAACAACACCGGCACCGTGAATGTCAGTAGCGGAGCAGGAACGGGGATCACCATGATCGGCACTGTCACCCAGCACGTCGGCACCACATTGACCGGCGGCTCTTGGAACATCAGCAACGGCTCCGCGCTCACTTTCAATACCGGCAGCAACATCACCACCAACCAGGGCAGCGTCATACTCGACGGCGCGGGATCGTCCTTCAACCGCCTCACCACCGCGCTGAACAACAATCAGGGCAGCCTCACCCTCAAAAACGACCGCGACCTCACCACCGCAGGTGCCTACACCAACAGCGGCACCACCCGCGTCGAGGACAGCACCACGGTGATGACCATCGGCACTGGCGGCAGCGCGGCCTACACGCAGATTGCGGGGGAGACGGTGCTCGTGGGCGGTGCCATCATTGATGCCTCGGTCTTCAACCTGAATGGCGGAGAATTGAGGGGCAACGGCACCATCGTCTGCTCCGTGGTCACCGGCGGCACGAATACGATTGCGCCCGGCCTCTCCCCCGGTGTGCTGACCATTGACGGCGACCTGACTCTGAGCACGGGCAGCGCGCTGAGCATGGAAATTGATGGCCTGACCCAGGGCACGCTCTACGATTACCTGGATGTGAATGGCATCGCTACTCTGGCAGGCATCCTCGAATTGGACCTAGACAATATCTTCGACGACACGCTCGTCGGCACGGAAATCTTTACCCTCCTGACCGCAAACTCAGCCATCCTGGGCAGCTTTTCCAATGTGGCCAGTGGTAGCCGTCTGACAGTGGGCAACCAGGGATCATTCGCCATTCATTACGGGGCGGGCAGTGCGTTTGGCTCCAGCAACGTGGTAGCCACTGACTTCATCGTTGTACCAGAACCCTCCCGCGCCATCCTGCTCATGCTCGGTCTCGCCAGCACACTGCTGCGGCGGAAGCGCAACGGTCATGCAGCGCTCAAAGAGGCATGAAGTTGAGAATGCACTCGGTTAAGATCGTTCATCGCCGAGTGTCGGAGACCAGATGTGAGACGACCGTGTCCCGCCTGCGGGGCCGGTCGGCACTAGGCTCCCCCTGACCGGCTGAAGCCGGGACTACAGAACCCAACTCTCTAGCCATCATTTTCCGTGTATTCCGTGTGTTCCGTGGTCGGTCATTCTCCTGCCACCGCCAGTGTGTAGCGCCCCTGTCGGTGCTGTAGCCTGTAGCCGGACCGATGCGCCATACACAGCGCTCACCGCGCGGCAATTCAAAGACCTCCGCCTCCGTGTGTCGGCACCGGTGCCCGCTCCTATGTGCTAGACGCCCTGACCTGCGTGGAAAAGCTTCTGGCAGAGGAGAAACGCAAAGTCCTGCGCGAACGTGCCGCGAAGCGTCTGCGCCCCTAGGGCTTGATGCCGAGGGTGGAGTAGCCTGCTTACTGCCCGGTCATCTCCTTCATCAACTCAAAGAAGCCCTGCTTCCGCTTGCTGGAGATGCCCCAGTTTACCGGCACGCTCTGGTAGCCTTCGTCAAAGCCCTCGCCCTTCATGCGGAAGTCGAAGTAACCCCACGAGACATGCTCCGCCGTGGCGGCAGTGAAGTTGTTGTCCGCCTGGTCGAAGTCGAAATGATCGTCCTCGTTCACCACGATGGGCAGCTTCTTGTCTCCACGCGCCGCCTTCACCTTGCCGATGAACTTGCGCATGGCCTCCGCGCCTTTGACGCCGTTGCCATGGATGAGCAGGAAGTCGGCTGTCTCGATCACGTTTTTGTCCGGCACACGTCCGCCGCCATAGGAGGTGCTGACCAGCAGACGCCGCCCGTCCTTCTCCATGCCTTTGACGCGCGCGACCAGCTCATGCACGCGCTCCGGCTTCAGGATGGCGTGGTCATACTTCACGTTGGCCTCGTTGTTGATCTCGATCATCACGTTGCGCCAGCCTTTGCCCAAAACCCAGCGCGTCGTCTCATCAACGGCGCGCACGACAGCGGCTTCGTCCTTCAGCCGCTGATCCTGGCCGAAATAGAAGCAGCCGAGAATTACAACCATGCCCAGTTCGTCCGCCTTGGTGATGATGCGTTCCAGCCGTGCCAGATAGGCGGCGTCCAACGAGCCGTCGTCATTGACCGCCGAGTTGTGCCAGGGCTGGTCCTTGGAATAACCAAAAGGTGATCCGCCCTGGAGGTTCAGCGTCACCGCCAGCAGCCCATGCTGCCGCCACTCCGGCATCGCGGCGATGAACTCGTTCGTGTTGCGCTCCGCATCCCACTTCTTCGTATCAGGGTAGGCCCAGTTGGAGAGTGTCTCCGCGTTCCGGTCATCAAAGATGCCCTGTACCATGCGCGAGTTCATCAGCAGCCCCTCGATGCGATGTCCCTTCCACGCGCGTCCCGCATACGTCGGCCTGCCATTGAGATGAAAATCCCCGCTGACGATGGAGATGGCGGTTTCCGCGTGAAGACAGGAGGCCAGGGCAAGAAAGGCGAGAAGACGCATGTTGGCTTGAACGCATGGCATACGAAGCTCTTGCCTGTGGCTCGCAAGAAAGTCGCAGCCTCCGCGTTCCAGCGACCTCATGCGCTGCTTTGTCCTCTCCCTCTTTCTTGCCTCCAGCCTCATCGCGGCGGAGAAACCGAATGTCCTGCTCATCTGTGTAGATGATCTCAAACCGGTGCTGGGCTGCTACGGCGACAAGCACGCGAAGTCGCCGAACCTTGACCGCCTCGCCGCGCGCGGAATGCTGTTTGAGAGCGCCTACTGCAACCAGGCCGTGTGCTCGCCCTCACGCAATGCCTTGCTCACCAGCCTGCGCCCACAGACGCTCGGCATCTATGAGCTGAGCACGAACTTCCGCAAAGCCGCGCCGGATGCCGTGACGCTGCCGCAGTACTTTAAGGCGAACGGCTGGCGCAGTGAGGGGCTGGGCAAAATCTTCCATGTCGGCCATGGCAATGTGAATGACGAGGCATCCTGGAGCGTGCCTCACTACTCTCCGAAGACGATCAGCTACGCGCTGCCGGAGAACAATCCGCCGAAGGGTTCGCGTGAGGAGGCGTTGTTTGAAAACAAGCTCAAGGAGCCGTGGAAGCTGCCGCGCGGTGCTCCATATGAGAAAGCCGACGTGCCGGACAACCGCTACGGCGACGGCATGATCGCCGATGAGGCCATCAAGCGTCTCCAGTCGGCCCAACAAACACCTGCGCAGCCGTTTTTCCTCGCCGTCGGTTTTTTGAAGCCGCACCTGCCGTTCGTGGCACCAAAGAAGTACTGGGATATCTACGACCCCGCCACCTTGCCGCAGCCTGAGTTGAGCAAGGCACCCGAAGGCGCGCCGGAGTTCGCGCCCACCACCTGGGGAGAGCTGCGCCAGTACAAGGACATGCCGGAAAAAGGCCCGGTGACGCCGGAGCAGCAGCGCCATCTCATCCACGGCTACTATGCGGCGATGAGCTACATGGATGCGCAGCTTGGCCGCGTGCTTGATGCGCTCGACGCGACTGGCCTAGCCAAAAACACGATCATCGTCCTCTGGGGCGACCACGGCTGGCATCTCGGCGATCACGGCATGTGGTGCAAGCACACCAACTACGAGCAGGCCACACGCATCCCGCTGCTTGTCATCGCCCCCGGTGTCGCCAAAGCCGGATCAAGAACAAAGGCGCTGGTGGAGACGGTGGACATTTTTCCCACGCTCGCCGAACTCGCCGGACTGCCAGCGTCGCAGGGACTCGACGGCCTCAGCTTTGCCTCCGTGCTCAAAGATGCCGCCGCCAGCACACGCGATCATGCCATCCACGTCTATCCGCGCGGACAAAATCTGGGCCGTGCCATCCGCACGGAACGGTATCGCCTGGTGGAATGGAAACCAGCCGGTGCATCTGCGGATAACGCTGTTTTTGAACTCTATGATTATCAAACCGATCCTGCGGAGACGAAGAACCTAGCCAGTGAGCAGCCTGCGGTGGTGAAAGAACTGCGCACCCTGCTCGCGAAACATCCAGAGGCGAAACCGCAGATCAAAGCGGCGCAGCCGAAAGCGAAGGGCAAGAAGAAGGCGAAGTGAGGTCGCGCTGGCTCATTTGTCATCCAGCCCAGCCTTCCGCACCGCGTCTACGATCTCCATCAGGCGATGGGCCAGCGGTGCGGCGAGGTACCAGTGGACGCTCTCCAGATACGGGCGCGCTCCATAGTCGTGCAGCCGGACGAAACCAGGGCAGTTCCCAGGCGGATAAGGTGGGATGCCGATGCTGCCCTGGTTGAACAAGGCCAGCTTGATGAGCTTCACACCTGACCCTGCATCCCGCACCTGATACGGAACGCAGTTGCCGGTGCTACCATTGTAGCGGTCCTCGATGAAGTTGTAGTACGGCTCACGCACCCCGTCCGGTCCCGGCGCGTGCCAGTTCACGAGCTTGGGATTTGGATTCATGAGCTGCACGCCGATCACCCGGCTGTCCATGTCACAGATGAAGCTGATGTACTTGAAGGTGTTGCACCGATCCGTGATCTCCACGCCCACGACGGCCATCATGGTGACTTGCAATGAGGACTGCGGAAAGGCCAGGTTAGTGACTTTGAAGTCGCGCTGCTTGCGTGAATCTCGTGGCAGAGTTTTCAGCGCATCTCCGAGCGGCATGAGCCAGGTGATCGGCCCCCAGAGGGTCTTGGGTGTGACTTCGGGACCGCTGCGGTTTTGTCCGATCACGGCCAGGCTGTAGGACTCGATGCTGTTGAGCAGCACCTTCCGCGTGTGGACATTGTGCGGTATCCATTCGCGCGCCAGGGTCATGTTCTTCGGGTCCGGTGGCACCTTGGCGACGGGTGCGGCAGCGCTGCTTGCCAGAGCCTGTGCCCTGACTCCGGTGACGGGGACACCGGAGGCCTTCAACTCTTTGAACTGGGAGAAGGCGGCGTCAAAAGTGATGTCCACGGCACGCCCTTCCAGGCTGACCCTGACTGTCTGCGCATCAAGAGCCTGCCATTTCCAGAGCTTCTTTTCACGGGTCAGCAGACTGCCGTCCTGCTGGAAGATGACCTGGGTCTGGGATGCCGGAGTGCTCCAGGTCCAGATGTACCCGGTCAGCGCCTGCTGGAGCGCAGCAGGCGTCTGCGCAGGTGCCTGAATGGCGATGATCGCGAGAAGGAAGGCGGCGATTGCTTTCATGGTAGAAGATCATCACGGCAGGGTCATCATCTGGCCTTCAATGCCCGTCTTCGCCCTCCGCATCCCGCTGAAGGTGTACTCGACCGTCAGCACGTTCGGCGCAGTCGGCACCACCGTGACCTGGGTCTGCGGCACGATCACCATCTTCTTCGGGCGGCCCTTTTCATCTTTGGTCTCACTACTCGGAACAATGATAACACCCGGCCCCGGTGTCTCAATGACCAACTGCTTCTGGTTCGTGGCAGCCGTGCTCAGGTCGTCGGTGATGGCAAAAGAAACCGGAGCGGTGAGCATGCCATTTTCAGGCAGGTACTTCTGCAGCCGGTTCTTCACGTTCCGCGCCTGGTTTCCCTCCAGGCTGTATTTGGCGCTGTGGATGATGAGCTGCCCCGGCGTGAAACCGGGGACGACGGACTGCGCGGGCGGCTGCTTGTCGAACAGGCGCACATCCTGCCTGGAGACGAGCATCTTCTGCCCTTCGACGGCGAGGATGACATCGGCGAAGCTCTGGCTGACCACATCGAAGGTCATGCCCTTGCTGAGCTGCTTCACGCCACCCGCGAGGCCGGATGCCGCTATGCCTTCTCCAGGATGAGTCGGAACTGGTGGGCAATGCCCGGGGCGGTGACATCCCAGTAGTGCGTGTGCCCGCCGGAGCCGATGCAGAATTCCTGACACTCCGGATCATCATTGACCAGTGCCGCCTCACCCGGAGTCCAGGCGGCGTCGTTCTGCTCATCCTGCCAGAGACAGCGGCCCACATAGTCACCACTGCGATAAGCATTGGTCCAGGAGGTGACGCCGATGTCCTTCACGCGAGGCACATCTCCGGCTTTCAGCCTTTCCACCTCCGGCGGCTCGTCCGCGCGCGCCCAGGCATAAAGATGCGGGAAGCGCAGGCTGTAGAGCTGGCGCAAAGGACAGCCCATGGTGAACAGATGCACTGGCAGCCGTCCTTCCAGCCAGCGGGCCAGCCGGGGTTCGCGTCCGTGGACCAGCAATGAGGCGCGGCAGCGCCAGAGATGCCGCATCACATCAGCGGCGATCATGCACCCCTGGCTGTGCGCCACGATGACGACGGCCGCATAGCCGGAGCGTTCATCGCAGAGATGCCTGAGCATGGAGACATAACGCTCGGTGATGCGGGAGCGCACATTGTCGTCCTTCGGGTGCTCACGCAGCCAGTTGACCACATCCAGCGCCACATCCAGGCCGGCGCGCAGCCCCAGCGCCAGAAACTCCAGCGGCCCGCGCGAAAACACCACCAGGGCGACCAGCCCGGCACCCATGGACAGCACAAGCGCGCGGCTCCTCTCGTGCAGCCAGTCGCCGCCATGCCGCATAGACCAGTCATAGATGGATGGAAAACGAGGGATGATGCACAGCCACAGCAATGTCCCGCCCAGCAGCAGCAGCGCCAGGCGCATCCGCTTGTACCCCCGGCTGAGACTGATGCCCAGGTTCACGGAGGCCGTTTTCTCATCGGTGGCATGCGGCAGGCATCCCTCGCTGAAGATCGCAGGCAGCAGCGCCCCCACGAGAACCACCCCGGCCGCCGCGAGCATGATCACAAACAGGCTGGCCACATTGCCGCCCTCATCCAGCATCCGCCGCACAAAGACGGGGCCGTTCATGAAAGGCATTTCTGACGCCTCCGGCTCGGAGTCCGAGGATCTGCCCAGCAGCCCAATGCGCTCCACAATCTCCTTCCGCAGCCCCAGCGTGGTCACCTGCGCGGTGTTCAGTGTGTCCATCAGCCGCCTAGGCAGGGTCATGCTGCTTTGCAAAAACAACACGGGGGAACCGTTGGGCATGGCCTCCCAGCCTGGCGGGCTCATGGACGGTGCTGGAGTCACTGGCAGGAGCAGGGCGCTCCAAAGCGCCAGGTTCAGCACGATCACGACCAGAGGCGCGGACACAGCCGTCAGCATTCCCGTCCATGCCGCCCGCCTGATCTTCCAGTGCGCGCTGTCACCGGGACACTTTTTTCCCCACCCCGCGCGCACCCAGGCACACACTGGCAGAGTCAGCGCGGCGGCGAGCAGCACCGGCGCCCAGACCAGATACATGAGCACGAGGTCATACTCGGCCAGCCGCTGGGTGAGGAGCAGGAGGCTCTTGTCCAAGGCTCCATTGGCGGCCCCCCATTCTTCCCACCTGCACCCGCCCTCAATCACCAACGCAGCCACCCAGGCTCCGGCACACCACCACCCTGCCTTGAGAACCCCTGGCTGGCGGCGGTCATAGGCTTTGACGATCCATAAAAAAACGCAGACAGCAGCAGCCGAAAGCTCGGCGGCCAGCAGAACTGCGGCCGGCACCATGGACATGCAGGCCCACGCGCACCAGGCCACGCCGCCCGACAGGCCGAGGATCAGCAAGCCCGCCATGCCTCCCCATCTCGCCAGCCAGACTCCGATCCTCTTCCCAGGGAGCCGGGCCAGCGCGGCCTTTGTCAGGAAGACCAGCGCCAATGCCCCCGGCAGGGCCGTCGCCAGGAGCCGGTTGGTCCCGGCCTCGAAACAAAGCGGCACTGCCAGCATCAGCAGTCCCAGCATGACCAGGTTCAGCAAAGGAATGCACCGGGCCAGTCCGCGCTCCACTACCGTCACCAGCACCCAGAGGATTTTTGGCGCCAGCCAGCCTTCAGAATATTCGGCGGCCAGTTTCACCGTCGCCGCCCCCTGGGAGACCAGAAAAAAGAGAAGCTGGTAAAGCTCGACGAGGCCACGCAGCAGACTTGGTCCCAGACGTGACAGATCACCCCAGTGCATCTCGAAGACATGAACCTCACGGGGACGTTCGCCATCGGAGCCTGGCAGCACGCCGCGCAGGCATGTGGTTCCATGCACGCGGCCTTCCTCGCGGTCGGGCCCCACAGCATCCTGGCGGGCGGGGGTGCGTGGATCGTACTGCGCCAGTTGCCGCGTCATGAGCCTGCCGCCGGCGTCCTGCCCTTCCTGTCCGATCACAGCGTCCTTGTGCAGACGTGCCAGCGGCAGCCGCAGCGGCTCCTCCACGAAACTCGTGCGCTGCATTTTCGTGGCTCCCACGCCCAGCAGGTCGGCAATCGCGCGCGCTGTCTCACAAGGCTCCTGGTCAGCCACGCCATGGATGCCGAGCACGGCGATCCTGCCAGGGAAAACCGTAGGGTCTGACGATGTCGAAGAATGAGTGGATGACCGGCTCATGGTCTGCTGTCCTCGTGGATTAAATCCCCGCGAGAATACAGAAACAATTTCGTCAGGAGAACAAAAAAGTGTCGCTAAAATCCTGGGTTTTCATTAAACAGACCCCCATGAAAGCAGCCCACATCCTTGCATTCCACCCGGGAAAGGCGGTCCGAACGGTCTTCCTGTCGGCTTTGATGACCGCAGCATCCTGCACTCCGGAGCCGTTGCGGCCGCATCAGGAACCACATCGTCCGGAGACCAGCTATGTGACCGAAACCAGGATTGAAACAGACGGAGCCGTGCCGAAGAAAACAGGATTCAAGTGCTCCTTCATCGAGTTCGACCAGAACGGCGACTTTCTGAAGGAGCACATCAATCCGGCGAAGCACGGAAAACCCGAGGCGCGGGAGGTGCCTCAGCTCGACTCCGCCCTGGCCGAGGTGCGCAAACTGGCCCGTGGAGGCAGGCCGCCTCTGGTCGTGTTTTACTGCCACGGCTGGCACAACAGCGCGCAGTCGAATGACGTGCTGCGCTTCCACGAGTTCCTGCGTCATCTCGCAGAGCTGTCCCATGTGCGTCAGACACATCAGGTGCATGGCATCTACCTTTCCTGGAAGGCCAACCCGCTGCCCCTGGCGGTGAAGCGTGACGGCGGCCGCTTTGACCACTATGTGAAGCCCCAGGTCAGCTCCCTGAATGGCGCGCTGAACATTGTCCCCGCCTTTTTCTCCTACTGGTCGGCGAAGAACACGGCAGAGAACAAGGTCTCCGGGGCTGCTCTCACCAGCGCTGTCTTCCAGCTCGCCTATGAGGCGAAGAAGAAGCCGGGCGCGCGAGTCTGCATCATGGGGCATTCTTTTGGCGCGCTGACACTGGAGCGTGCGCTGCTGCACGGCTACATCGGGCTGCTGACCGCGCAGCAGAGCGGGGGGCAGGACATCGAGATGCCCTTCGACCTCATGCTTTTCATTAACTCCGCCGCCCATGCCACGGAGGCGAAGCAGCAGATGGACTTCCTGGGCAGGCACCCCGGCCTGCCGCCCTCCACTCCCCTGGTCATCTCCCTCCAGTCACGCAGCGACTTCGGCACCGAGACCGCGCACCAGATCGGCAATGCAGGCGCGTGGGTATTGCGCCAGAACTGGCGCGAGTACGGCGGCTACCGCATTGATGACGAAAAGGTCTATCAGGGTTATTTTCGTGCGCGCACGCCCGGCAACGCAAAGTACCTTGTGACCCACCGCATCTTTTCCGACTCGGAGGTCACGGCCCTGGGCAATGCCGATGTCCAGCCTGCGCCACCTCTACAGGCCGGGAAAAAAAGCCACGAGCATGTCATGCTCAAGAACCTCATTGATGGGGCCAGCGCCCATGTGTACACCTCTTCAAAACACCCCTCCAGGCCGGATGAGTCCCGCTGGACTGCCGTGCGCTTCACCCCGGAGCTTGATGACTTTCGCAGAGTTGGGGAGAAAAAACGCCAGGAGGGAGTTGTTCCGCCGAAACTCACCCCTTACTGGATCATCAGCGTGCCCGAGGAAATCATCGGCAGCCACACCGACATCTGGAACAAACAGGCCGTGGAACTCTATGTGAAGTGCTTCGCCTGGTCGCAGGCGGGCGACAGGCTGACCACGAAAAAAGCCGGCGGCAGTAGCCTCCCACCATCTGCCCAGCCTCACTTGAAGGACAGGGGCGTCGTCGCGCCCCTGCGCCTGTCCCCAGGCTTGTTCTAAAGCCCGCATCCCCCCATGAATCCCCCCCATCTCGTTCTCCCCGGTCTTCTCCTCCTCATGCTCACCACCCTGACCTCCTGCGGCATCTGCTGCGCCCTGCGCAAGCAGGATGCCGGACGGCTCGCAACCAGCGATGCGAAGGCCGCCGGCCTGATCGCCCGAAAAGAGTTCGTGCGGGTGCGCTCCAAACCGCCGGGTGGCACAAAGGACATGCCTCCTTTTGAGGTGTGGGCCTTTGTCACGCCCGGATCCACACAGCCGGACCCCACGAAGCCTCCCGTGATCGTGCTGCATGAGGTGCTGGGGCTAAGCCCGGACAATGTGGTGCTCGGCAGCCATCTCAGGGAGCAGTTCGCCGTGTACATGCCCGTGTTCTTTGGCAAAGTACCGGAGAGGGACAAATGGCGCTTCTTTAAAATTCTCCTTCCGTCCACGTGTGCAGACTTCGTGAAGAATCCGGACAAGTTCAACGCCGCCATGTCCTGGCTGGAGGAGTTCAGCGCCGAGATCAGCCGCGCTCACGGCGGTGGCAAGGTCGGCATCATCGGCCAGTGCGCCTCCGGGGCGATGCCGCTGAATGCTAGCAGGTTTCCTGACATCGGCGCGGCCGTCATCTGCCAGCCCACCTTTCCAGGATACATCCTCCGCAAGGAACCCGCCCGGCGCTTGGGCCTGCCTCCAGGAGGGGAGCAGCCCCTGCTGGCCGCCTTGAAGGCTAAGGACGCCCGCCTGATGGGTGTGCGTTTCCAGCACGACCCCTTTTCGCCACCCGAGGTCTTCACCAACCTGCGCCGCTGGTTCGGGGACAGGTTCATCGCCCATCAGATAGACTCTGCCGACTATGCCGCAGGACCGGACGAGGCACCCCGCCCGGACCTGCCCCGCTGCTCTCACTCCGTCTTCTCCGAGGGGGATCTCGCCAGCAAGCAGCATCCCAGCAGGCGTGCGCTCGACGCGATGATCCGCTATCTCGACGAATCTCTGCGCTGATCACCGCCCGTACTGCACATGCTGTCCGCCCTGCGGCGCACGGAAGACGGTCATGAAGATGCCGGGCCGGATGCGATGCCGCTGAGGGTGGTGCGGAACACGGCTGTCGCTGTTGCGGAAACGCAGTGATTGCACCGGCCCTTATTTGTCGTTTATGAAGGGTCGCGCCCCAACCCCTCGCGCTTCATTGCATCCTTATGAAACTGTCACCTCTTTTTCTCAGCGCTGTGCTCGCTGTCTCACCCCTCGCCGCCCAGCAGGTCTGGGTGGAAGCGGAATCCTTTGCCAGTCATGGCGGCTGGATGCTCGACACTCAGTTCATTGACATCATGGGATCGCCCTACCTGCTGGCGCACGGTATGGGCACGCCAGTGAAGGATGCAGAGACGGAGGTCACTGTCGCCGAGCCTGGCAGCTACAAGGTGTGGGTGCGCACGAAGAACTGGGTCGGTCCGTGGGATGCTCCGGGGTCGCCGGGAAAATTCCAGATCAGTGTGAACGGTACGACGCTGGACAAGGTGCTCGGCACTCAGGGCAAGGACTGGCTCTGGGAGGAGGCGGGCAGTGTGGAGCTGAAGGGCAGCGCCAGGATCGCGCTGGTGGACAAGACGGGCTTTGATGGCCGTGTGGATGCCGTTTTGCTGAGCAAGGACGCCGCCTTCACCCCTCCGGCCGACTTTACCGCGACGAACCAACTGCGTCGCAAGCTGCTGGGCCTGCCCGAGGTGGCACCGGAGACGGAGGAGTATGACCTGGTGGTCGTGGGCGGCGGTTACTCTGGCATGGGCGCGGCCATCTCGGGCGCGCGCCAGGGCTTGAAGGTGGCCTTCATCCAGAACCGCCCGGTGCTTGGCGGCAATGGCAGCAGCGAGGTCCAGGTGTGGGCCATGGGCGGCACGCGGCGTGGGCTGTATCCTCACCTGGGCGAGATCGTGGAGGAGTTCGCCGACCGCGCCAGCAACAGCCCTGCGGCATCGCCAGAGGAGTTCAATGACGCATTGAAAGAGCAGGTCGTGCGCGCCGAGAAGACGATCGCCCTGTTTCTGAACACCCATGTCCATGCCGTGACGATGGAGAAGGATGACGCGAAGAAAATCCGCAGCGTCACAGGGCTGGACACGAAGACAGGCAGAGAGACCCGTTTCCGTGGCAAGTTCTTCAGCGACTGCACCGGTCATGGCAGCGTCGGTTTCCTGGCGGGAGCCACAATCATGCAGGAGGAGAAGGGCCGCATGGGCATGAGCAACATGTGGGTGCTGAAAAAAGCTGCCCAACCGAAACTATGGCCGGAGACGCCCTGGGCGCTGGATTTGAGGCTGGAGGACTTCCCCGCGCCGAAGGCCATGGAACCCTACGGTGTGAAGAACAAAAGCAACCTCACCGGCTTTGATCCCGGCTACACGCCCGCCGCCAATGCAGATGAGTTCCTGCACGGCGAGTGGTTCTGGGAGAGCGGCTTTGACCAGGATCCGATCAACGGTCTGGAGCGCATCCGCGACCATAACTTCCGTGCCGTCTATGGCGCGGTGACGGCCTTGAAAAAATATGCGCCGGAGAAGTACGCTGGTTACGACATGCAGTGGCTGGCCTATGTGGGCGGCACGCGCGAGTCACGCCGCATCGTGGGCGACTTCATCCTGCCGGGCGAGGACATGGTCAAGGGCGTGATCCAGCCAGATGCCTGCGTGCCCACCACCTGGGACCAGGACCTGCATTATCCGAAGGAGCAGTACGCCGTGAAGTTCCCGGACAATCCCTTCATCTCCCGCGCCCAGTTCGGCAAGCACACGGACCGCAAGAACGGCTACCCGGTGCCCTACCGCTGCCTTTACTCCAAGGACATCGGCAACCTGTTCATGGCGGGCCGCAACATCAGCGTGGACCGCTTTGCGCTCGGCAGCACGCGCGTCATGCGCACCTGCGGCATGTTTGGCGAGGTAGTCGGCAAGGCCGCTTGGATCAGCGTGCGCCACCACACCACCCCGCGCGGGGTGTATGAGCAATACCTGGACATCCTCAAAGACCTGATGTCCAAACCCGGTGCGGTGCGGCGCGACACACTGGAAGGTCAGCTCTACCTCCCAGCGAACGCGAAGAAACTGCCCGAAGTGGTCGGCGAGACCCTCGACCCGAAGAAGCTGGAAGGCATCGTCATTGATGACGAAGACGCCGAGCTGACCGGCCCCTGGTCCAAAGGCGAAGGTCTGAAGCCCTTCGTCGGCGACCACTACAGCTACGGCAGCGCCAAGGGAGCCAGCGCCCGCTTCAGCTTCGCCGTCAAAGAGAGCGGCAGCTACGAAGTCCGCACCTACTGGCAGCCGCATGAAAATCGCGGCAAGAGCGTCCCCATCACCATCCTCAGCGCCGATGGCGAGAAGACGATCACGGTTGATCAAAGCAAGCCCGCCACTGGCAAACAAGGCGCGCAGTCCCTCGGCACCTTCAAGTTCAATGCCGGTGAAGAAGCTGCCGTCATCTTCCGTACTGAAGGTGCGAAGGGGAACGTGCATCTCGACGCCGTGCAGGTTGTGCCGGTGAAGTGAAACATCGCCGCTAGTATTGATCAATGTTGCCATCAAGCCGCAGCCAATTCACCACAGAGTAGCCATCGAGGACAGGGAGCCTTCGCGCCGCACTGTAGTCCCGGCTTCAGCCGGTTCATAGAAAGTGCGGCATCAGCGTTCGGCAGGTACTTTTTGCGAGTCTGCCCGCCGTTGTCCGACAGACTTCTTCACACTGGCCGTATGTGCTGACGCCTTCAATGTCGCTGTTACAATGTAGCGGTATCGAGATTGAAGCGCTCCCGCTGTGTCATGGCAGGAGGTCGAAAAAGTCGGCCTCGATCCATGCACGGGTGCGCATACTGTCGCGACGAGGAGGCAACTCGTCACCGATTGGGATCTTCCGCCTGGGTCGGAATATGGGGAAAGCATCCAGCGGTTTGTTTGGTAGCTTCGATTGGCGAGCGAAGTTCTGGGCTTACACCGCTGAGCTAGCAAGCTGGCAGACTCACTCGTCCGTTATTCAGCAGCAGGTTATGCCGCCTCCCGTCGCGGAAGGCAGCCATGAGGTGTTGATCAACAGGCACATAGCGGATATCTCGGCGCAGGAGCAGGGTTTTGATGAAATAGCCGTGCGTGAAGATGACCACATCCGCCCCGACATGCTGTCTGAGCCGAACTTCCAGTGCATCAATCCGGGCGATCAGGTCGGCGAAGCTTTCCGCTCCGTCACCGTCGTTCCAGTGCGGATCACAGCGCTGCCAGTAGCTCTGGGCAAAGTTGCCGCGCTGTGTCTCCGTGGTGCCTGCATACTTGGTCGGGTTCAGATAAGTGAACTCCTGCACCGCCCACTCTTCCACGACTGCTTGCGGGAAGCGCGAGATCAGCGGTGCCGCCGTTTGCAGGGTGCGGAGGTAGGGAGAGACGACGATGAGATCAGGTGCGGTCGTGAAAGTCGCCGCGAGTTCAGCGGCCTGCTCATGTCCTTTGCCCGTGAGCGGGATGCTGGCAGGGTCATTCGTCGGCAGACCTGCATTACCTGCGCTCTCGGCGTGGCGGATGAGTTGGATGGTGGGCATGATGGGTTAGGCACTGACAAATTTCTCCGCGCTTAGCACTCGTTCACCATCCCAGCGGTAGGCGGTGAGTGGGTTGTCACCAAATGCACCACTGTAGTCGAGGCAGGCGATGTTCGGGGCCAGGGGGCTGCGTTTCCGATCTGCTGGCAGCCAGTAATGGCCGATGAAGACGGGCGGCTCATTGGGGGCATAGGCGGGGATGCGGCGGAGGTCGTGCGGGGCAGCATCGCCTGGAACCTCGAAGGGATCGGGCATGGCGAGGTGGCTGACTTGGGCGTTTTGTGGAATGTCCCACCATCTCACGCGCACACTGCGGCGGGGGATGCCATCTTTGTCGGTATAGAAATGACCGGGAGGCATTGAGAGTTCTGGGCCTTTGAGTGTATTCTCCACAGCGCGGAACTCAGGTGTCTGGTGTGTGGTGCTGAGTCGAAGGAAATCGTCATCCGCAATGCTGCGTCCGGCGATGCGGGTGATGCGTTTGGCATCCCAGCAGGCGTGGACAGCGCGCAGGTAACCGAGATCGAGGAACATGGGAAGTTGCTTCATCCACTGTTTCCATTCTTCCCACTCGACATCGAACCCGGAGAACTGGAGCTTCGTCTCGCGCTGACCTCCGCGATTCTTTTTCTCGGGCCGGAGGAAGTCACCGCGCCCATCGGGTGTCTCGGCGGCAATGGCGTTGTATTCGTGATTCCCCATGATGGCGTACGCATCGCCAGCCTCCACCATGCCGCGCACGGTGTGGAGAGTCTCGCGGATGGCGGGGCCGCGATCAATGTAGTCGCCGAGGAAGATCACCTTCCTCCCGGCTGGGTGGCGGTAGGTGCTGCCGTGGGGCGCGTAGCCGAGGAGATGCAGGAGGCTCAGGAGTTTGGTGTGGTGGCCGTGGATGTCGCCAATGAGGTCGTAGGGTTGGGGTTTCATGACGCGACCATCTTCGGCGAAGTCCGGCTTTGCAAAATCTCGCTGATTGCAGGATCACTGACTCCACAGTCATGTTTGATCATCTCTTTTCCAAAGGCGGCCTCTCACTTGACCGGCTGCGTAGCTTCATGCAGATGGCGGATGCCAAAAGCATCGCGAAGGCAGCGCCGGGGGACACGAACAGGCAAAGCCAGATCAGCCGCCAGATCCGTGAGCTGGAGGAGTTCTTCGGCACTGAGCTGACGCGGCGGAAGGGCAAGACGCTTTCTCTTTCCCCCGCTGGAGAGAGGCTGGCGCAGTTGATCCGCGAGCAGCTCCAAGATCTGGATGACTTCCGCAAAGAGCAGATGAATCAGCCGAAGTCCTTCGTCATCGGCGCGGGGGCGAGCGTGCTGGAGTGGCTGGTGACTCCCGCGTTGCCAGCCATCAGCGAGCATCTCGGTGGTGCCACGCTGCAAACTGAGGCGCATCGCAGCCGCAGTCTGGGAGATGCGGTGCGAGATGGGCGTGTGGATTTGGCGATCATCCGCCAGAATGCCGTGCCGACGGGGAACAACTCGGCGCTCATCATGAAGATGTCCTTTCACCTCTGCATCCCGCGTGCGCTGCTGAGACGCGGCACCACGGAGCGCGAGGCCGCGAAGCCAGCGCTCTGGCAGACACTTCCCTTCGCCGCTGGGCGCGATGGCGGCCAGACGGACACGGCGGTGCGTGAGGCGATGAGTGATGCCGGGGTGGACTTCCGCCCACGCTTCGAGTGCGGCTCCATGCTCCAGGTGCGCCAGCTCGTGGAGCTGGGTGCCTGTGCTGGCGTGCTGCCTAGCCTCGGCGTGCGTGGTTTGGATGCGAAGCGCACGCTCATCATCCCCTTCACGCCGCTCAAAGAATACGGACGCGCCCTCGTCCTGCATTGGAACCCACGCCAGATGCGGCGGCGTGGGCTGGAGGAGGCTGAGCTGCGCAAGACTGCGCGGCTGCTTATGGCCGGGGGCTGATGTCTGTCATGTATGTGAGCACCTTCAAATTCAACGCCGACGAGCAGACCGCTGTCATCTTCGGCACGGATGGAGTAGAGGGAAAAATGCAGTTCGTGCCTGCCGGTTGATCGGAGAGCGGAGAGCGGACGCCCTCATCCGCAAGCTATCGCTGTTATGAAAGCCAAACACAAACTACTGATCTTCATCGCCGTTGCGGCAGTGACGAGTCTGGTGTTGGTGGGCATGAAGCCAGCGGCGACGGTCTGCGAGCACTGTCTGCCTCTGCCAGATGTGGTGATGCTCATGGAACCTGAACCGAAGTTCAACCTGCCCTACCCGCCTCCCGCCACAGCGGAGGTTTGGAAGACGATGTCTGCGTCGGCCCGCCTTGCGGACGTACGTCGGCGTGTGCAGCCATTGCTGGCTCAGGAACTTGAGTTGCGCGGCCTGCATCTCGGTGCCCGGGCCTTCCTGCGCGCCTTCAAAGAGTCACGCGAACTCGAACTCTGGCTGCAATCCGGCGAAGAATGGGAGCTGTTTCGTACCTATCCCATCGCCGCTATGTCTGGCACCCTGGGACCGAAGCTGCGCGAGGGCGATGGCCAGACGCCTGAGGGTTTTTACGCCGTGAGGGCTGGGTCTCTCAACCCCGCTAGCAGCTACCATCTCTCCTTCAACATCGGCTACCCCAACGCCTACGACCTGCACCATCAGCGCACTGGCAGCCTCATCATGGTGCATGGCAGCGATGTCAGCATCGGCTGCCTGGCTATGACTGATCCTGCCATTGAGGAAATCTACCTCGTCGTCGAGGCGGCGCTGAACCGTGGACAAGATGTGGTGCCCGTGCATATCTTCCCCTTCCGCATGACGGTGGAGCGCCTGGCACGGGTCGCCGACTCACCTTGGGCTGACTTTTGGCAAGAGCTGCTGCCGGCCTATGCGGTGTTTGAACAAGACCGCCGTCCGCCACAGATCAGGCTCGCTGAGGGCAGCTACCATGTGATGCCATGACGGGCCATTGATTCGGCTCAGCGCTGCACTTTCGCATCGCCGCCTTCGGCCAGTTTTTGCACTTCGGCAAAGGTCGCCATGCTCGTGTCGCCCGGCGTGGTCATCGCCAGCGCGCCGTGAGCGGCTCCGTAGTCCACGGCCTTTTGCGCGTCCTTTTCCAGCAGCAGCCCTGCCACCAATCCGGCGACAAAGCTGTCCCCCGCGCCAATGCGATCCAGGATGTCCAAGCGAGGGAAGTTGCGGCTGCGGAAATACGCGCCCTCGTGCCAGCAGAGTCCCCCCCAGTCATTGACGCCTGCTGTGTGTACGCGCCGCAGCGTTGCCGCCACGGTCTTCAGATTCGGAAACTCGGTCACCAGTTTCGCGATCATCGGGCGCAGCTTTGCCTCCTCGGCGGCAAAGATGTCCTGTGGGTCTGTCGGCACCGCGCTTGCCACCGGCGGATCATCACTTAGCACGCCGATCATCACATCCACATGCGGGGCCAGGCGGCGGTTCAGCGCCTGTGCCGCCGGGAAGCCGCCGCGCTCCTGCCAGAGTGATGCACGATAGTTCAGGTCATAGCTGACCGTCACGCCATGCCGCTTCGCCGCCTCACAGGCCAGCTCTGCCAGCTCCGCCGTCGTCTCAGAGAGGCCCGCGAAAATGCCGCCCGTGTGCAGCCAGCGGCAGCCCAGCGTGCCGAACAAATGGTCGAAATCATAGTCCCCGGGCTTCAATTGCGAAGCCGCGCTGTGCCCACGGTCCACGCTACCCTTCGCTCCGCGCACGCCGAAGCCGCGCTCCGTGAAGTTGATCGGATTGCGCACGCGCCTGCCCATGCCGTCATAGGGCACCCATTTGATGAGGGACGTGTCCACCCCTCCCTGAAGGATGAGGTCTTCCAGAAGCCGCCCGACCTCATTGTCCGCGAATGCCGTGAGGATGCCCGTGCGCAGCCCAAAGCAGCGCCGCGCCCCGCGCGCCACATTGTACTCCCCACCGCCCTCCCAGGCCGTGAACTGCCGCGAGGTCCGCACCCGCCCCTCGCCCGGATCGAGGCGCAGAAGGACTTCACCGAGAGACAGGACATCGTAGAGTGGCTGGCGGGACATGGCCGCTAGCTATGTAGCGCCCGCCACACCCCGCAAGACTTTCTCCAGCGCAGATTCTTTTGTCCGAATCCGCCGCTATCCGGCCTATCCTCCCTGCATGGCCGACAAGACCACCACCTTTCTCGAACTGCTGACGGCGCATGAGCGGTCGCTCGCGCTCTATGTCCATGGGCTGGTGCCGCGCGATGCGGCGGCGGAGGACATCCTGCAGCAGACGAAGCTGATCCTGTGGAAGCACTTTGATGAATTCACCCTCGGCACCAATTTCCTGGCCTGGGCGCGCAAGACGGCCTTTCACCAGATCCTCACCCACCGCCGCCAAAAGAAGCGTGAGCATCTGCCGCTGGATGAGGAGACCCTGGAGTCGCTAGGTGCCGCCGTCTCCCAGCTCGCGGAGGAGTCCAGCCCGCGCCAGGAGGCCCTACGTGTGTGCCTTGCCCGGCTGCCCACGGAGCACCGCCAGCTCGTGCATCTACGCTACTTCGACGAGCTGGAGATCGAGCAGGTGGCGGAAAAGGTCCGCCGCACCGAGGCCGCCGTCTATCGCGCGCTGAGCCGCGTGCGCATGACCCTGATGGACTGCGTGCAAAAGCAGATCGCCGCAGACTAGCGCCAACCAAAAGCAGTGAAACTGAAAACACCCATGTCCCCCGCCGAACAATTTCATCTCCTCAATCTCTGGGAACGCGCCCGCGACGACCGCCTGGGCGCGGACGAACAACAAGTGCTGAACAGTGCCATCCGTGACAATGCGGAGGCGCGCCGGCTCATCGCCCAGGCGGCGCTCATGGATGCGGAGCTGCGCATGGACTCGGCCTCCCAGCTCTCCCCAACTCTCAACCCCAAACTCTCAACTCTCAAATCCCCCGCCGCGTGGTGGTCGGGCCGCGCGCTCACGGCTGCTGCGGCCGCCCTTGTCGCCGCAGGCGCGGTGTGGCTGCTGGTCCGCGAGCCCGCCCCGGTGGCGACTTTGGCAAAGGCCAGCGGCTGCAAGTGGGGAAACAGCGCCCTACCAACGCTCGAAGGCTCCCACCTGCGCCCTGGGATGCTGGAGCTGCTCGATGGCATCGCGACGCTGCAGTTTGCCAGCGGTGCCGAGGTCGCGCTTGAAGCCCCTGTCACGCTGGAGGTCATCTCGGCCATGGAGTGCCGGGTGAAAAAGGGCACCGTGGTGGCAGAGGTGCCGCAGCGGGCGAAGGGCTTCACCATTCACACGCCGGAGACGAAGGTGGTGGACTACGGCACGCGCTTTGGCGTCAGCGCCGGGGAGGATGGCAAATGCCTCGTGCATGTGATCGAAGGTCTCGTGGAGGTGGAGCGCGCGGGCGAGCCAGTCCGCCGGGAGCTGCGCGCGGGCCAGCGCGTGGACTACGGCGGCTTTTTGAAAAGCGCCGTGGACCCGGATGCCGACAGCAATGACCAGCCTGAGCCGGGACGCTGGCTGCCCGGCCCGATCAATGACCTGGGCGATGGCTGGCAGGTGGTGACCACGGCCTTCGGGCACGGGCAGGACGCCTGGATACAGTCCAACCCAAAGCTGAAAACCACAGGCCGCGAGTCCTACCTGCGCATCAAGCACACCACGCGCGACCAGAGCCTCGACCGCAAGGCCTACGTCGCCTTTGACCTGTCCGGCTTTGTCGGCAAGCGCATCGCTGAGGCGGAGTTCAGCCTGCATGTGGAGCCCAGCGACCTCGGTTTTGCCTCCCTGGTGCCCGACGCTCTTTTCAAGGTCTATGCCCTGACCGACGAGACGCAGGACACCTGGAGCGAGAAAGAGATCACCTGGGCCGCCGCGCCCGCCCACGGACCCGATCTGCGCACCAGCACCGCCGCAGGGCAGGCGCGGCTGATCGGCCAGTTCACCGTGCCGCAGGGCACCACGCGCGGTGCCTTCTCCATCAAGGGGGATGCCCTCGCCGAATTCCTGCGCGGCGACACGAACGGTCTGGCCACCCTCATCATCCTGCGCGAGACCGACGAAACCGCCCGCAACGGCCTCGCGCACGCCTTTGCCAGCAAGGAGAACACGCGCAACACCCCGCCGCTGCTGAAGGTGCGGGTGGAGTAGCCGCTGCTTCAGGGCAGCGTGCGCTCTGCCACCATCAGGCGAGTGAACTCGCCATCGCTGGTGTTGTAGTAGATGCGTTTGCCGTCCGCGCTGAAGGCGGGATGCGGGTCGTTGCGCCGCCAGGAGCGCGCGCCGCGGTTCTGCTCAAAGCTGTGCAGTACCACCCACTTGCCGCCGTTCATGTCGGCCACCATCAAGCCCCAGTCGTTCGGCCTGCCGCCCACAGGCTCCACCATGCCGTCGGTGACCATGAGTTTGCCGTTAGGACTGACGGAGGGATGCGATCCGCGCAGGTTCGGCACGTCCTTGAGCTTCGTGTATTTGAAGGCCGGGCTACCGATGTCCATGGTGATGTTGCCGACCTCAAAGATGTGCAACGAGTCTGGCGTCCAGCCTGGATGCCCCCACTGGCCGCGCCACCAGATGCACGCGGCCTTCTCGAAGTCGTAGCACACGATGCCCTGCCGGTGGCTGGCGTTCTTCGCCATGAAGTTGTCGCCGCCGTTGCCTGCGGCGATCTTGAAAAACACGCGCTTCAAATCCGGGCTGAGCACGGGAAAGAAGATGGAGCACGGCTTTCCCGCGAACTCTTTCGCCAACCAGTCGCCGTACTTTGCCTCCACCTCGGTGATCTTCGCCCAGGTGCTCGTCTTGCCAGTCGTCGCGTCCCACACTTCGAGATCGCAATGCAGCCCGGGATTCCAGTGGCAGCCGTACATCGGCAGCAGGTCGCCCTCCGGCCTGCCAAAGCCGACCTGATGATCCTCGGTGACGATGGTCTTCGCCAGCGTCTCCACATCCACCACGACTACGCGCCACTTCTTCTCGATCGCCTCATGAAAGGCCACCCGCCGCCCGCCAGAAAGCCACTGCTGACACGCCGCACGATGCGCGTCCTCCGTGTGAACATTTTCCGCCAGCACGGTCTCCTTTCCCGTGGCCCGCTCCAGCATCCGCACCTCCCCCACATAGCCCGCCGGATGCGCGGAGGTGAAAAACAGCACCCGTTTCCCGTCCGGGCTTTCCGGGTTCGCCACATAGTAACTATGGATCGTGTGCCGCCCCGGCACGGCCGACACCGGTGCGATGCGCACCTCCCGCGACCACGCGGCGACAGGATCATCCGCGATAGCAGAAAGGGCTGTCAGGCCGATGAGCAGGAGGAGATGTTTCATGGAAGCGAATCTACGCACAGAGCGGCAGCCATCTTCTTTTCCAGTCTTCCGTTCTTACCCCTTCCCTTCCCGCCTCACTTGCCATGCGCTAGTTTACTGGGCAGGTTGTGCGTGCTTCAACAATTAGGCCTTGCCGCGAACAAACACAGCCTAAACGTACCTCGTGTCTCTTGTCGTCACCCGCTTTGCCCCCAGCCCCACCGGATGGCTGCATCTGGGGCACGCTTTTGCCGCCATCTTCGCCCATGACCACGCGCGAAACGCTGGCGGGCGTTTCCTGCTGCGGTTGGAGGACATTGACAGCACCCGCGCACGGCCTGAGTACGAGACGGCGCTTTATGAAGACCTCTCCTGGCTCGGTCTGACCTGGGAGCTGCCCATGCGGCGGCAGTCTGATCATTTCGCCGACTACGCTGCCGCGCTCGACCAACTTCGCGCACAGGGTCTGCTCTATCCCTGCTTCTGCACGCGCAGGGAGATTCAGGACGAGATCGCCCACGCAGGCCAGGCTCCGCACGGCCCCGATGGCGTCCTTTACCCAGGCACCTGCCGCGCCCGTAGTGAGGCAGAGCGCGCAGACATCATCGCCACCGGCCAGCCTTATGCGCTGCGCCTGGATGTGGCGCAGGCTGTGGCGCGGGTGGGAAAAGAACTGCGCTGGGAAGATGCGGCCGACGGCAGCCACATCGCTACGCCGCAGATTTTTGGGGATGTGGTCCTGGCGCGAAAGGACACCCCGGCGAGCTACCATCTCGCCGTCGTCGTGGATGATGCGCTACAAGGAGTGACCCTCGTCACCCGTGGCGCAGACCTGCTGCCCGCCACGCACCTGCACCGGCTGCTCATCGCCCTGCTCGACCTACCTGTGCCGCAGTGGCACCACCACGCCCTGATCCTGGATGAGGCTGGCAAACGCCTCGCCAAGCGCGACAATGTCCGTGCCCTCCGCACCCTGCGTGATGAGGGCTGGACACCCGAGCAGGTCCGCGCTGCTCTGCCCCGCACCACCTGCATCCGGTGAGGTGCAGGCAGGGTCAGTGAACGAACGGCGGAACGCTCACGCGGTTCCGCTACGCGGGCTGCTGTCGTGGCGCGGGTGGCTTGCATTTCCGTAGCACTGGGCACATGATGCATTCACATGTTGCTCATCATTGATAACTACGACTCCTTCACCTACAACCTCGTCCAATACTTCGGCGAGATGGGCGCGCACATGGAGGTCCGCCGCAATGACCAGATGACGCTGGCGGAGATCGCGAAAATGGCCCCCACGCACATCTGCGTCTCCCCAGGCCCGCGCACGCCAGCGGAGGCGGGGATCAGTTGTGAGGTGATCCGTAGCTTCGGCCAGGGCACGCCCATCCTCGGCGTGTGCCTTGGGCACCAGAGCATCGGCCATGTCTTTGGTGGGGAGGTGGTGCGCGCCGGGCGGCTCATGCATGGAAAAACCTCCCTCATCCGCCACACCGGGCGCTCGGTCTTCAGTGGGCTACCTGACCCCTTTACTGCCACGCGCTATCACTCCTTGCTGGTGCGGCGGGAAACGCTGCCAGACTGTCTGGAGATCACCGCAGTGGCCGATGATAATGAGAACGAGATCATGGGCCTACGCCATCGGGAGCTTCCCATCCACGGTGTGCAATTTCACCCAGAGTCCATCCTGACCCACGAGGGGAAAAAGCTGCTGCGGAATTTTTTGGACATGTAGGCTCTGGTTCCCAGTTCGCCGTTCCCGGTTCACGGTTGCGGGCGCTCAACCGGGAAAAGTGAACGGCGAACAGTGAACTCTGAACAACCATGCCCCACCTACTCACCTTTGCCGCTGGTTTCATATGTGGTCTAGCGACGTGGCTGCTGTGGTTAGCTTTGCGCTTTGTGGCCGACTTAAAGGCAGCACGCGCGGCGGTAGCAGACTACGGCGATATAGGCAACAGCCCACGCGACATGGCCGCCCGGAGCGCAGTAGAGGACTGCAAGAACCGGCTGCGCTGGCAAAAGAAAATCAACCCTGAGTGGCTACCTCCGCTGGTGGAGGAAATCCCGCGCCTGGTGCGGGAAATCGCTGCAATCTACCACCCGGCACACCCAGACCCGTTGTTGGGGCCGGGACTCAGCCAATTCTCCCGCGCCGTGCATTTGGCAGCACTAGACGTGGCAGATTTTCTGCAAACCCGCTCAATCGGCAGGCTGGTGGACGTGAGCGCCAGCACGGCGCTGAAGACCTGGGAGATGACGCACAAGATCGCCACGCACGAGACGATGCAGACAGTGAGCAAATGGTACAAGCGCCTGCTGCCCGTGTGGCAGGTCATCAAGTTCAAATCCCCTATGGTCTGGGCCGGGGTGGCGGTCTCCAATGTCGCCGCGCGCACTCTGCAGCCAGCCATCGTGGACATCATCGCCAAACGCGCGATGGACCTCTACAGCGGCCGCATCAGCAATGGTGGTCAGTGATGATTTGATACCGCCTGAATAATTCCCCGCGCTGTGTGGTCCATCTGCCCTGCCAACTCTGCTATGAAAATGAAACCCTCTGCTGCTTCCTCCGTGCTTGAAATCTTGGAATCCCGCCTGGCTCCTGCCGGCCTAGTCACCCTCAGCCTGACACCCGCCGGGGCGCTCACCCTCACCGGGGATGCCCTAGCCAACGACTTACAGATCACCGATGTCGGCGGGGGCTTTTGGAACATAGCCCCGACAGCGGGCGGCACGACCCTCTTCCGCATGAACGGCGGCCCGGCACTGGCGGCGATCACTTTTGCCGCACCGCTGTCGGTGACGGGCAACTTGGGCGCAGGCAATGACGTGGCAGAACTGAGCGGCTTGAATGTGGCGAAGACGCTGACGCTCAACGGCAACGACGGCAATGACTCAATCCTGCTCTCAGGCGTCGGCATCGGCGGTGCAGCGGTGGTTGACACGGGCGCTGGAAATGATGATGTGGACTTCACCTCGACGGACTTCTTTAGCACCAGCACGGTGCGCATGGGCACTGGGGCAGACTACTTCACAGCAGGTGGTGACTTGTTCTTCGGGCGTGGGCTGAATGTGGACCTTGGCACAGGGCAGAACACCTTCGATGTGAACGCGGTGACGCTGCAATCCAATGGTGCCCTCTCGGCAGTGGGCGGCGGCACGGCGGTAGAGGCGCAGGCGTTCATCCTAGCCACCGGCACCGGCGTGGTAAATGGCGCGCTGACACTGCGCACCAGCACGGCCAGCCCTACGACCTTCGAGATCGGCTCCCAAGCGGGCGATTCACTCCAAATCACGGGTGCCATGACGCTGCAATCAGGCACGGGCACTGACAACGTGATCCTGCGGGAGGCACTGCGGGTCGGTGGCACGCTGGGCATCTCCCTGAGCAATGGCGCGAACAGCGTGCAGACAGGAGACCTCATCACACTAAATGCGGGCCATCTGAGCTACACGGGCGGCACCGGCCAGGACAGTGTGACCTTTGCCAGTGACACGGTTAATGTGACCGGAAACCTCAGCTTCAATGGGGGCGCGGGCACCAACCTGCTGGACCTCAACCCGGCGGTGTCCTTGCGCATCGGCGGCGGTCTCAGCTACTCCGGCAGCACGGGCAATGACACGCTTCTCATTGACGGGCCGGATGCAATGATCGGCGGCCTGGTAAACATGAACGCCTCCAGCGGCAACAACGCACTGGGCTTTGATGCCACCGTAGGCTCCGCAGGCGCACTGACCTACCTGGGCGGAGCGGGCAATGACGTGGTGGACGTAGGCGAGAACAGCGGCGCTTCATCTCTCATCACCATTCGCGGGAACACCAGCATCGGCGTCGGCGCAGGCAGCTCGGATGTGCAGGTGCGGGATACCATCATCTACGGCACCCTGAACGTCAGCACCAGCGTGGCCTTTGGCGGTGTGGATACCGTGCAGATTTTGGATTCCGATGTGGACGGTGCGATGACGCTGAACATGCTCGGCTATGCCGACAGCGACGTCATCGTGCGCGACACCATTTTTGGCAGCACGGTGACGGTAAACACCGGCAGCGGTGACGACTATGTGGCCTTTGACACGGACACGGCGGTATCGTCCATCTACAGCGTCTTCCACGGCACGGTGAGGGTCAATCTGGGCGCAGGCAATGACATCTTCGCCGCCGGTTCCACGCCAGCCGTGGCCACCGTAGGCAATGACTTCAACAGTTATGTGGACGTGAACGGCGGCACCGGCTACGACCGCGCCTACTTCATGCATGCAGGCTACAACAACGGCTTCAACGGCCCACTGCCCTGGACTTACAGCGTCGAGGAAGCCTATTGATCCTAAGCAGGGCGTTTTCATTCTCATGATTCCTTGGTAAGAAGGGGGATGACCCCTTGACAGTCACTCCCACTCACGCGTAAACCTGCCATCCTTCTCCCGATGGATTGGCTGCCCGAAAACTGGACTCCTGTGCTCAATGCCTTGCGGCGAGGGAGGCGCGTCGTCCCGGTTATCGGCGAGGCGTTACAGTTGATCCCGGATGAGCAGGGAAAGCCCACGCCCTTCGTCCGCATCCTCGCGCGGCGTTTGTTCGCCAGCTACTCGGAGGCCGAGCGGGCTACGGTGCTGGAGGCACTGGGGAAGAAACAAAGTCACGCCGCCGAGCCATCGCTGCACGATCTCGCCGTGCCTTTTATCAGTCGGCCCATGAAGGGCACCTCTGGAAACCTCATTTCCCCAGGGGAGGCTTTCGCCGGACTCATTCATGAGCCATGTAGAAGGGCATGAAACACTATCGCATGACCCAGCGAGGAGGAGGACTTTTCAGTGCCATCGAGCACGAGCAGGCTGTCGCCGCTAAGACCACCGGCATCCTCAAACTACGCGAGCTTATCCCCTGGGAGAGCTTCCGTCCGCTGC
>Ga0247844_1000688_pt1 | contig 69864 bp, 50 predicted proteins | sample LaCtaG_FD_192421 | JGI IMG/M metagenome (GOLD analysis project Ga0247844, IMG submission 192421) | Freshwater microbial communities from meromictic Lake La Cruz, Castile-La Mancha, Spain - LaCruzMarch201714.5m_1 | ecosystem: Environmental > Aquatic > Freshwater > Lake | place: Spain: Castile-La... | reverse complement strand
GCGTCCCTCGGTGTCAGAGTGTGCGACGCTGGGCGCGATTCGCTACCAGCCGAACCGGGCAGTGCTGCACACCGACCGCTCGGTGCTGCCAGCGCGCCAGGCGGCGTGGGCTGCCTGGAACTACGAGCGTACCGCAGCCCAGGGCGAGGAGGGCCAGGAAGGCGCGCAGGTCTGCCTGCACTACCTGCTCAACCGCCTGCAGCCCCTGCCGTGGCAGCAGCCGGTGCTGGTGTCGCTGAACCCGGTGCGCCCAATTGACCCGCGCAAGGTGCTGGGCGAATACGACTACGCGCACCCGGTGTTTGACCTGGCTGCGGTGGCGGCGCAGGCCCGCATGCACGCGCTACAAGGCCGGGATCACCGCTACTACTGCGGCGCCTGGATGGGCTATGGCTTCCACGAAGACGGCCTCAAAGCCGGGCTGGCGGCGGCTGTTCAATTGTTGGCCGACGCGGGCCGGGCCGGGCAGGCGGTGTGATGCAAGCCACCCCGTTGATCGGTTTCGGGCAGGTGCGCCACACCCGTGCGCGCCCGAAAAAGCACGCCTTTGCCTACCCAACCTATTTCCTGATGCTGCCCTTGCGCAGCCTGAGCCGGGCGGCAAGGGCCAAAGCGACAATACCGTCCCGGCCGACTGCTAATGAAAACGGCACTGAAAAGGCCACCAAAGCCCCGCCTCCATGGGTCATCAACCGCGCCGCGCCCATTAGCTTTTTTGAGACCGACCACGGCGACGGCCGCCCACTCGCCCAAGGTGGTGCAATCGCCTGGCTGGACGAGCTGCTGCTGCGCGAAGGCATAGAAGACGCCACGGGCGAAGTCTGGTTGCACTGCTACCCGCGTGTGCTGGGCTTTACCTTCAAGCCGGTGAGCTTTTGGTACTGCCACCGCGCCGCCCATGACCAGGGCGGAAGTCTGCGCGCCATCGTGGTGGAGGTGAACAACACCTTTGGCGAGCGCCATTGCTATCTGTTGGACGCGCCGCGCTACGGCGTGGAGCAGCGCGCGGACAAGGTGTTCCATGTGTCGCCGTTCAACCCGGTGCAGGGACACTACCGCTTTAGTTTCATGCGCACGCAGGCCCCTGGGCCGGAAAAAACCGTGGCCCGCATTGACTACTACGATGCCCCTATCGACGTGTCCACCCACGCGAGCGCAGCAGTTGACAACCCCGCGCTGTTGCAAACCAGCGTCAGCGGCACGCTGGAGCCCATCAGCCGCGCCGCCCTGCGCCGCGCTCTGTGGCGCTACCCCGCCATGACGCTGGCGGTGGTGGCGCACATCCACCTGCAGGCCATGCGCCTGTGGTTGAAGCAAGTCCCCTATTTTGGCAAGCCCAAGCCGCCGACAGCATTTGTCAGCCGCTAGTTGGCCGCCAAGCCACTGCCCAACCTCCCTCCCCCGATCTGGAGCCCACCATGAACACTGCCACCTCCACTGCCAAAAGCTATAGCTTCCCCAAAGACGCGCCCGCCGCTGCCCGCAGCGCGCTGCGACTGCTGCAAAACCTGCGCCACGGCGCGCTCACCCTGCACCTGCCCGACGGCTCGCAGCGCCGCTTTGGCGAACACCCGCAGCAGCACACCCTGCACACCCCCGACCACCCCAGCGCCAGCATGACACTGCACAACTGGAACGTGTTTGGCGCAGCCCTGAAATCTGGCGACATCGGCTTTGCCGAAAGTTACATTGCCGGGGACTGGTCCACCACCAACCTGACCGAGCTGCTTAAGGTGTTCTCCGCAAATCGCAAACAGGTGGATGCCATGATCTTTGGCACCTGGTTTGGCCGCCTGCTGTACCGCGTCAAACACCTGCTGCACCACAACAACCGTGCCAACAGCCGCAAAAACATCCACGCCCACTACGACCTGGGCAACGCCTTTTATGGCCTGTGGCTGGACGAGACCATGAACTATTCCTCCGCCTGGTTCCAGGGGGATCTGAGCCGCCCCCTGGCGCAGGCGCAAACCGCCAAGGTGCGCCGGGCCCTGGACATGGTCCACGTCAAGCCGGGGGACCGGGTACTGGAGATTGGCTGCGGCTGGGGGGCGCTGGCCGAGCAGGCCACGCTGCACCGCGGTGCCTCGGTGGTGGGGGTGACGCTGAGCACCGAGCAGTTGGACTATGCCAACGCACGCATGCAGCGCCTGGGCGTCGCCACCGGTGCCAACGCCACGGCGGATTTGCGCCTGCAGGACTACCGCGACATCACCGACGCCCCGTTTGATGCGATTTGCTCCATTGAGATGGTGGAGGCCGTGGGCCAAGCCTATTGGCCAGAGTACTTCGCCACCGTCAGCCGCTTGCTCAAGCCCGGTGGACGCGCCTGTGTACAGAGCATCGTGATCGACGACGCGCTGTTTGACCGTTATGTGGCCTCCACCGACTTCATCCAGCAGTACATCTTCCCCGGTGGTTGCCTGCCCTGCCCGCGCGAGTTCCGCCGCCAGGCCGAAGCGGCTGGGCTGGAGGTGGTGGACGAATTTGCCTTTGGTGCCGACTACGCCGAGACGCTGCGGCGCTGGCGCGACGCCTTTGTGGCGCGCAAAGCCGAGGTGGCCGCGCTGGGCTTTGACGAACGCTTTATGCGCATCTGGGAGTTCTACCTGGCCTATTGCGAGGCTGCGTTTGACACCGGTGACATCAGCTTGGTGCAGTACACGCTGCGCAAGCCTGTTGTAACTATGCTATGAAAAAGCTAGCTGCTTGCGCAATATTGGCGGGGGCTACAGCCCTATTTGGCATAAATTCATGGGCCCAGGCCTTGCCGCCAGAGCTGCGCCCCGCGGTGCCCGCGGCTACCTTGTCGGGGCAGGCCAAGATGACGGTGTGGGGTTTTGAGGTCTACCAGGCCACCTTGTGGGTGGCACCTGGTTTTGCGGCAGGCACCTATGAGCAAAGTCCCTTTGCGCTGGAACTGTCCTATTTGCGCGACTTTAAGGGATCCGAAATCGCCCGGCGGTCGATCGCCGAGATGCGCCGCCAAGCGCCCATGGCCGCGGCGCAGGAAGCCGCATGGGAAAACCAGATGCGCGCCCTGTTCCCGGACGTCAAGACCGGCGACCGCATCACCGGCGTGCACCAACCCAGCACCGGCGCGGTGTTCTGGAGCAATGGCCGCGTGCTGGGTGAGGTGCGCGACCCCGCTTTTGCCAAGCAGTTCTTTGGCATTTGGCTGAGCCCCCAAACATCAGAGCCGCAACTGCGCCGGGCGCTGCTGGCGCAGGCGCAAGCCCAGTCCCCCGCAGGCAATACGCCATGAACCCCAGCGCGGCGCAAGCGTTGGAGCCCGCTGCGCGAAGTTGGAGCGTGAGCGATGGCCTGCGCTACGGCCTGTTGGGCCTGCCACTGGCCTTTTGCGCCCTGCCGCTGTATGTGCTGATGCCCAATTTGTACGCGCGGGAGTGGGGCGTGTCCTTAGGCGCGTTGGGTGCCGTGCTGCTGGGCGCGCGCCTGCTGGACGCAGTGATTGACCCCCTGCTGGGGCGCCTGTGCGACCGGCTGTACCGGCACTCGCTGCGCGCCGTGCTGGGCTGGGCGGCGGTGGCGGCGCTGGTGTTGGGTCTGGGCTTTGCTGGGCTGTTTGTGCCGCCAGTGCGTACGCCGAGTGCGCTGCTGTGGTGGGCTGCTGGCTGTCTGCTGGTGACCTACGCCGCCTACAGCGCATTGGCGATTGCCCACCAGTCTTGGGGTGCCATGCTGGGCGGTGACGCGCTCTACCGCAGCCGGGTGGTGGCCTGGCGTGAAGGCTTGGGCCTGCTGGGTGTGTTGCTGGCCGCCGTCACCCCTACCCTGGCTGGCATACCCGCCATGCTGGCCGTGTTGGGCCTAAGTCTGGTACTGGGCTGGTGGGCGTGGACGCGTGCCCCACGTCCGCGGTTAGCGAGCGGCGAACACCCGGTGCAGCGTGCCGATACCGCGGTGTTTGTGCCTGCTCTTGTTCCTGTTCCTGTGCTCCCTTCGGATTTCTGGCAGCCGTGGCGCAATGCGGCGTTTCGCCGTTTGCTGGCGGTGTTTCTGCTCAACGGCATCGCCAGTGCCATCCCGGCCACGCTGCTGCTGTTTTTTGTGCAGGACCGTTTGCAGGCCGGTGCCGCCACCCAAACTGCCGCGTTGGGGGTGTACTTTCTCTGTGGTGCGCTCTCCATGCCGGTGTGGCTGCGCCTGGTGCGTGCAATGGGGCTGGAGCGCAGCTGGCGCGCCGGCATGCTGCTGTCGATTTCCGCGTTTCTGGGTGCCAGCCTGTTGGGCGTTGGGGATGATGCGATGTTTTTGCTGGTGTGCGCGCTGTCGGGTGCGGCGCTGGGCAGTGATTTGGCCTTGCCGGGCGCCTTGTTGGCCGGCGTGATTGCCGACGCGGGCGAGCAAGGCCGCGCGGAGGGTGCCTACTTTGGCTGGTGGAACTTTGCCACCAAGCTCAACCTCGCCCTGGCCGCCGGGCTGGCCTTGCCATTGTTGGGCTGGCTGGGTTATGCGCCCGGCGCGCGCGACGCGCAGGCCCTGCAAATGCTTACCGTGGCGTATTGCCTGCTGCCCTGTGCGCTCAAGGCGCTGGCGGCCGGCGCGCTGCATTTCCTGCTGATTCACCCCTCTCAACGGAGCGCAAGCCCATGAAAACCCATTCCATGCCCTTCCCCCTTCCCGGTGCCAAGCGCGCTCTGCTGGCGCTGTGTGCCTCTGCCGCGCTGCTCAGCGGCTGCAGCACGCCCCAGGTGCAGGACTACGCCGCGCAAACCCCGGTGCTGGAGCTGCGCGACTACTTCAACGGCACGCTGGACGCCTACGGCATCTTCACCGACCGCTCGGGCCAAGTGGTGAAACGCTTCACGGTGGTGATGACCTGCACCTGGACCGGCGACGCGGGCGTGCTCGATGAGGCCTTCACCTACGCCGACGGCAGCACCCAGCGGCGCATCTGGCGGCTCACCCGCCACGCCAATGGGCGCTACACCGGCCAGGCCGACGATGTGGTGGGCAGCGCCGAGGGGCAGCAAAGCGGCAACGCGTTTAACTGGGCCTACACCCTGGCACTGCCGGTGGACGGGCGGGTGATCGAGGTGCAGTTTGACGACTGGATGTACCTGATGAACGACAAAGTCATGCTCAACAAGGCCGCCATGCGCAAGTGGGGCGTGGGCCTGGGCGAAGTAACCTTGTCCTTTATTAAGAGGTAAATATGGCTCTAGCCCTTATGGGATATGCGCAAGCAGCTCCTGAAATGATAGCGTTTGTGGTGTTGCCCAGCGCAAAGCGGAGTTCGCCATGGCGCTGAACCCCCGCATGAATGATTGGCGCGGCCGCACCGTCTGGCTGGTGGGTGCCTCCACCGGCATTGGCCGCGCCACCGCATCGGCCCTGCACGCACAGGGCGCCAAAGTGATCGTGTCGGCGCGGGGCGTGGATGCGCTCAATGCCTTTGTCGATGCCCACCCTGGTGCTGCCGCGCTGCCGCTGGATGTGACCGATGCACCAGCGGTGAAGGCGGCTGCGCTGGCCCTGGCGGCCCAAGGCGCGCTGGACTGCGTGGTCTACTGCGCAGGGCACTACCACGCCATGCAGGCCACCCACATCGACCTGCCCGACCTGCTGCGCCACAACCAGATCAACTACCTGGGCGCGCTGCACCTGCTGGACGCCGTGCTGCCCACCCTGCTGCGTCAGCCGCTGGACCCCGGCCGCGGCCAGCGCGGGCACATCAGCCTGATGGGCAGCGTCGCGGGCTACCGGGGCCTGCCCAACAGCCTGGCTTATGGGCCGACCAAGGCCGCACTCATCAACCTGACCGAGACGCTGTATTTAGACCTGAACCGCCACGGCGTGGGCGTGTCTCTGATCAACCCCGGCTTTGTGGATACCCCGCTCACTGCACAAAACCAGTTCAAAATGCCAGCGTTGATCAGCCCAGAGCAGGCTGCACAGGAAATCCTGCGGGGCTGGTCGCGCGGCGCGTTTGAGATCCACTTCCCCAGGCGCTTTACGTGGTGGATGAAGGCGCTACAGTTGCTGCCCTATCCGGCATTTTTTGCTGTTACCCGCCGCCTGAACCAAGGCTGATCTTCTATCTGTGCCAAAGCGCTTGCGCTACTTGACCGGGCAGCCCTGCACATTGGCGCAGTCGCTTTTATCCACCGCAACCAGATCGGTGCAGTGCGGAACGGGTGACTTCAGTGATGGCCGCAGTGCGCAAACATGCTGATGCACTCATTTCGGCACAGGACTGTGTGCCAGCGTCTGCGTGCCGCTGATGATGATGCGGACCATGACAACGATCTGGCGGGTGAATTCCTCGTATTGGTCTTCTGACAGATCAAGGGCTGTGGCACCCATCGCAAACACCAGCCGTGTGATGGCCTTTGCAGTCAGCGCAGGTTCATACAGCCCGGTTTGTTTGATGCCAGCCAGGTGGATCAAGTCCAGCCGGAGTTCTTCTTCAAAAAAATTCAGTTGCCGCTCAACCGCCTGTTTGAAAGCCGCCGACCCCACCGAGCCCTCGCGTAACAACAGGTGCAGCAGCGGGTCGTCGGCGTGCAACCTGTCCATGAAGGCCTCTGTACAGGCTTGAACCACGCTTTGTTCGGAACTAGCGCGTTGACGCGCCTCGCCAATCAGCTGGCGCAGCGACTTTCCCGCCAGGTCAATCAGCGCCACGGACATTTCGTCCATATCCCGAAAGTGGCGATAGAAACTATTGGGTGCCACACCCGCTTCGCGCGCCACTTCCCGCAGGCTCAGTGTTGAGACGCTGCGGCTGGGGCCCAGCAATTTGAGCGCAGCCTGAATGATGTCGTCGCGCGAAATGACCTGTTTCCGCCCCGCTAAACCGGGCTGAACAGTGGTGGGAAAACTGCTCATGGATGTCCTAAAAAGTGCATTTCATCATAACGGAATGATCGCTATACGACTGTATATACACTTGTATTTTATTAGTTATACTCCTTCGGCGTAAAACCGATTGACGACCTGTTTTTCAGGTTGTTGCCCGTATTTCCCAGTTCTTTCCAATTCTATGGGCACATCGTGATAAACACTGAACTCACCCCCGTTGGCCATTGGCGGTCAGGTTCCCAGCAGCCGGTTTTTGACCCGACCGGGCTGGCTGCCCTGTTGACCCGGATTCGCCAGCCCGTACATGTGGTGCGCGACCTGGCCCGCCACCGCATTGGGCTCGCCACGGGCGGCGGCGTCAACAGCGCAGCGGCGGCGGGTGATTTCCCTGTGCTGGCCACGCTGCCCGGCATCTATCCCGAGTGGCTCGGTGACCGATCGTTTTGCGAAGCGCATGGTGTGCGGTTTGCGTACATCGCGGGTGAAATGGCCAATGGCATTGCCACCACGCGCATGTGTATTGCCATGGCGGGTGCGGGCATGATGGGCTTCTTCGGGGCTGGTGGCCTGGGTTACCCGCGAGTGGAGGAAGCGGTGGATGAACTGGTCACCACGCTGGGAACAGCTGCCCCCTGGGGTGTCAACCTCATCCACTCGCCCAACGAAGCCGCGCTGGAAGATCGCGTGGCCGACCTGTTGATTCGCAAAAACGTGCCCATCATTTCCGCCTCGGCCTTCATGGGTTTGACCCCCGCCGTGGTGCGCTGTGCCGTGGCGGGTTTGCACCTGGACGCCGATGGCCGCATTGCCCGCAAGCGCCGGGTGTTTGCCAAAATTTCCCGTCGTGAAGTCGCCACCCGTTTCATGTCGCCAGCGCCAGCCGACATGCTCAGCGCTTTGCTGTCGCAAAAGCTGATTACCCAAGCCGAAGCCGATTTGGCGGCCCGTGTGCCGGTGGCCGAAGACATCACGGTAGAAGCCGACAGCGGTGGCCACACCGACAACCAGTTGCTGGTAGCCCTGTTCCCTACCATCATGGCCTTGCGTGACGAGCTGGTTGCCAAACATGGTTTTGAGCGACCGATTCGGGTCGGCGCAGCGGGCGGGCTGGGCACGCCGGGCTCGTTGGCGGCAGCATTTTCCATGGGTGCGGCTTATGTGGTGACCGGCTCGGTCAACCAGTCAGCGGTCGAGGCGGGTTTGTCGGACGCGGCCAAAGCCATGCTGGCCCAGGCCGATGTGGCCGATGTGATCATGGCCCCGGCCGCTGACATGTTTGAGCTGGGCGTGAATGTGCAGGTACTCAAGCGAGGCACCATGTTTGGGGTGCGCTCGGCCAAGCTATACGAGGCCTGGCATTCCCATGCCTCGCTGGAGGCCATACCGCCGGAGCTCAAAACCCGGCTGGAGCGTGATGTGTTGCACGCCACGTTTGACGAAATCTGGGCCGAGACCAGGGGCTTCTGGCAAAAGCGCGATGCCGCTGAAGTGGCCCGTGCCGAAGCCGACCCCAAGCACCGCATGGCGCTGGTGTTCCGGTGGTATCTGGGCAAAGCCAGCAAATGGGCGATTGACGGAGAGGCCTCGCGCCGTGCTGATTACCAAATCTGGTCTGGCCCGGCCATGGGCGCGTTTAACCGTTGGGCCGAAGGCTCGTTCCTGGCTGAGCCGCACAACCGCACGGTGGTGCAGATTGCGCTGAACTTGCTCGAAGGTGCCGCCGTCATCACCCGCGCCAGCCAGCTGCGCTGTTTCGGGCTGCCTGTGTCGGCTGCCGCATTCCAGTTCAAACCCCGGCCACTGGCTTGAGCCATTCACTGCGCTAATTTTTTGAGCTTTTCAAACCCTATTTTTGTCATCACGCTCTGTCACAGAGATTTTTGAGAATTCTTTCATGTCCACATCCTCGTCCACCACCCATCGCCAGCAAATCCCCATCGCCGTAGTCGGTATCAGCACCCTGTTTCCTGGTTCGACCGACTCGCGCGGTTTCTGGAACGACATTCTGGCTGGCAAAGACCTGATCACCGATGTGCCAGCCTCACACTGGCTGATTGAAGACTATTACGATCCCGATCCCAAGGCACTGGACAAAACCTACGCCAAGCGGGGTGGTTTCATGCCAACGGTTGACTTTGACCCGCTGGAGTTCGGCCTGCCACCGAGCATCGTTCCGGCCACCGATTCGGCGCAAATTCTGGCGCTCATCGTGGCGCAAAAAGTACTTGAAGATGCCTCACAAGGCCAGTTCGCCACCATGGACCGCGAGCGCATCAGCGTTTTGTTGGGCGTGACCTCTGCGCAGGAGCTGCTGGGCAACATGGTCAGCCGCCTGCAAAAGCCGGTATGGCTCAAGGCATTGCGTGAAAGCGGAGTGCCAGAGAACGAGGCGCAGGACATCTGTCTGCGCATTGCCAACAGCTACACGCCGTGGCAAGAGTCGTCCTTCCCCGGTTTGCTGGGCAACGTGGTGGCGGGGCGCATTGCCAACCGCTTTGATTTGCGCGGTACCAACGCAGTGACCGATGCGGCCTGCGCCAGCTCGCTGGCGGCCGTGTCCATGGGCATCAACGAGCTGCAGCTTGGCCAGTCTGACCTTGTCATCACCGGCGGAGTGGACGCCATGAACGACATCTTCATGTACCTGTGTTTCAGCAAAACCCCCGCGCTGTCACCCACGGGCGACTGCCGCCCATTCTCGGATGCCGCCGACGGCACGATGCTGGGCGAAGGCATTGCCATGATGGCGCTCAAGCGCCTGGACGATGCCGAGCGCGATGGGGACCGGGTGTATGCCGTCATCCGTGGTGTCGGGTCGGCCTCGGATGGCCGCGCCAACAGCGTGTATGCGCCCTTGCCCGCAGGCCAGGCCCGTTCGCTGACCCGCGCCTACGAGGTTGCTGGTTTTGGCCCTGAAACGGTGGAACTGGTCGAAGCCCACGGCACCGGCACCAAGGCGGGTGATGCCGCTGAATTTGCCGGCCTCAAACTGGCATTTGGTGGTGCGCGTGAAGACAATCAATGGTGCGCATTGGGCACTGTCAAGTCACAAATTGGCCATGCCAAGGCATCGGCGGGCGCGGCAGGGCTGTTCAAGGCCATCATGGCGCTGCACCACAAGGTGTTGCCACCCACCATCAAGGTGGATCGGCCCAACCCCAAACTGGAGATTGAGCAAAGCCCGTTTTACCTGAATACCCAGCGCCGTCCGTGGATCCGTGACAACACCCACCCGCGCCGTGCGTCGGTGTCAAGTTTTGGCTTTGGCGGCAGCAATTTCCACGTCACCCTTGAAGAATATGTGCCGTCGGTGCCCACCGGAAAATCGGCCTGGCGTTTGCGCACCGTGCCCACCGAGCTGGTGCTGCTGAGTGCCGCCAGCCCGGCCGAGCTGGTGGCCCAGTGCCGCGCTTTGGCGGGTGTGAAGAAAGAGCTTTGCCACACGGCACGCGAGACCCAGCTGGCCTTCTCCCCCACCGCAGGCACGCGCCTGGCCGTGGTGGCTGCCGATGCCGATGAGATGGCGCAAAAGCTGACCCAGGCCGCCGCCACCATCGAAAAAGCCCCCGCCACTGCCTACAGCAGTCCTACTGGTGTGCACTACGCCACCGGCGTGGCTGATGCGGGTCAGTTGGCCTTTTTGTTCCCCGGCCAGGGCAGCCAGTATGTGGGCATGGGGGCCGAAGTGGCCATGGCCTTCGACGTGGCGCGCCAAGCCTGGGACGATGCCGCCAACCTGCCTTTTGACGGGGTGCCTTTGCACAACGTGGTGTTTCCCAAACCGGTGTTCAGCGACGCCGACCGCGAGGCGCAGCAAAAAGCGCTCACCGCCACCGAATGGGCGCAGCCCGCACTGGGCGTGCACAGCCAGTCGCTGGCCAATGTGTTGCATGTGTTGGGTGTGCGGCCCAACTGCGTCGCGGGCCACAGCTTTGGCGAGGTGTCTGCGCTTCACGAGGCCGGGGTGCTGGATGCAGCCAGTCTGGTCAAGGTGGCCCGCCGTCGCGGCGAGTTGATGCGTGACGCCTCTGCCGTGCCGGGTGCCATGACGGCGGTGGCCCGGGCGATTGACGAGGTGCGCGCAGCCGTGGCCGAGAGCGGTGCCAATGTGGTGGTGGCGAACCACAACTCACCCACCCAGGTGGTGCTGTCGGGCTCGGTGGAAGAAATCACCAAGGTCGAGGCGGCTTTGAGCGCCAAAGGCATGACGGCCAAGCGCCTGCCAGTGGCCACGGCCTTTCACAGCCCTTTGGTGGCGGGTTCCAGTGTGCCGTTTGGCGAGTTTTTGCAGGGTGTTGCGCTGAATGCACCGCAAATCGATGTGTACAGCAACGCCACTGCCGCCACGTATGCGACCGAACCTGCCGCCATCCGCACCCAGCTGGCCGCACAACTGGCTCAATCGGTACGTTTTGTGGAGCAGATTGAAGCCATGTACGCCAGTGGTGTGCGCACCTTTGTCGAAGTGGGCGCAGGCAGCGTGTTGACCGAACTGGTCGGGCGCATTCTGGGCGACCGGCCACACCGCGCCATCAGCCTCGACCGCAAGGGCAAACACGGCGTGACCACGCTGCAAGAAGGCCTGGGTCGCCTGGCCCTGGCCGGCGTGGCGATGGACTTTGCCCCACTGTGGGCGCAGTTTGCCCCCGCGTCGGACAAGCCGGTGAAAAAGCCCGCCATGACGATGCCTATCTGCGGTGCCAACACGGGCAGCCCCTACCCGCCCCGAGGTGGAGCCAAAGACTTGCCACCACCCAACCCGCCGCGTGCGCTGCCAGTGGCCCCCGAGCCGATCATCATCCGGGAGACGGTGGTGGTGCATGAACCTGCGCCCGTTGCCGTTCAGGCAGGCGCTGTAGTGCCAGCCCCTGTGGCTGCTTTGGCACCGGTCATGAGTGTGGCCCCTGAGGCGCATCTGGCCTGGGTTCATGCGTTTTCAGAAACCCAGCGTCAAACCGCTGATGCCCATGCCGCGTATCAACGTGCCATGGCCGACAGCCACATGGCCTTTTTGAAGACGGCTGAATCGTCTTATGCGGGTTTGGGCGCCATGATGGGCAGCACCGCGCTTGCCTATCAGACGGCGCAGCCCGTGGCTTACGGGGCTGCGCCGCTGGCAGCCGCTGCGCAGCCGATTGCAGTTTCTCAGCCAGTGGCGGCAGTTGCAGCACCGGTTGCCGTGTTGGCACCCGCTTCTGTCGTCGCCCAGGTGGCTGCTGCGCCAGTGATGGCTATCGCACCAGCAGCGAGCACAGTCGCTACTGCTTCTGTAGCTGCTCACGCAATACCAGCAAGCGCTACAGCCTCAATTGACCTAGAAGCCTTGATGATGAGCATCGTGGCTGAGAAAACAGGCTATCCGCAGGAAATGCTCGGCGTGCAAATGGAGTTAGAGGCCGACTTGGGCATCGACAGCATCAAACGTGTAGAGATTTTGTCGGCCATGCGTGAGCGTGCGCCCAACTTGCCCGAAGTCAAACCCACCGAATTGGCGACCCTGCGTACCTTGGGTCAGATCATTGACCACATGCGTGCTGCCGGTGGCGCGGCCTTTGCGGCTGTAGCGCAGGCAGCAGCAAGTCCAGCTGCTTCCAATTCTGTAGCTGCTCACGCAATACCAGCAAGCGCTACAGCCTCAATTGACCTTGAAGCCCTGATGATGAGCATCGTGGCCGAAAAAACCGGTTACCCGCAAGAAATGCTGGGTGTGCAGATGGAGCTGGAAGCCGACTTGGGCATCGACAGCATCAAGCGCGTGGAGATTCTGTCGGCCATGCGCGAGCGTGCGCCGAATCTGCCCGAAGTGAAACCCACCGAGTTGGCGACCCTGCGTACCTTGGGCCAAATCATTGACCACATGCGCAACGCTGGCAACCCGACACCGGCAGCAGCCGCTATCGTCCCAGCCGCGCCCACAGCGCAGGCCGCAGTGCTGCCCGCTGTGGCCCGTTTTGCTGTGCGCAGCGTCCCGGCCAGCCCTGTCGGCATGGCGCTCTCAGGCGTGCTGGGTGCGCAGCATCTGGTGGTGACCGACGAAGGAACTGGCGTGGCTGTTGCGCTGGTGGCTGGTCTGGCCCAACACGGTGTTACCGCCAGCGTGGTCAGCAGCGTGCCGGTGGACGCCGATGCCGTCATTTTCCTGGGTGGTTTGCGCCCGGTGGCAACGGTGGACGAGGCGGTTGCCGTCAACCGCGAAGCCTTTCACGCCAGCCGTGCGGTGGCTGCAAAGTTGACAGCCAATGGCGGCGCTTTTGTCACCGTGCAGGACACTGGCGGCGACTTTGGCCTGTCCGGGGTTGATGCCACGCGGGCTTACCTGGGGGGCGTGAGTGCCTTGGCGCGCACCGCTGCGCTGGAGTGGCCAGCGGCATCCGTCAAAGCCATTGACCTGGAACGCGGCACACGCACCGCCAGCGAAGTGGCCCAGGCCATTTTGGCCGAGCTGCTGCAAGGTGGCAGCACATTAGAAGTCGGGATACACGCCGATGGCCGCCGCAGCACGCTGGCATCGGTGGCCACACCGTCGCCCACGCTGGCGGCTGACAACATCAACCAGAGCGCCGTGGTGGTGGCTTCTGGCGGTGGCCGTGGCGTGACGGCGGCAGCACTCATCGCGCTGGCAAAGGCCAAACAGCCACGCGTTGTTTTGCTGGGGCGCACCGCGCTGGCCGACGAGCCGCAAGACCTGCTTGCCATTTCCGATGACGCGGGCCTCAAGCGTGCGTTGTTGCAACGTGCGCAGGCCCAGGGGATTAAGCCCACACCGGCTGACATCAACACGCAGTTGTCCAATGTGCTGGCCCTGCGCGAAATTCGCGCCACGCTGGCGGCTCTTCAGGCTGCTGGGTCTGAGTCCCGTTACCTGGCCGTTGACGTGGCGAATGCGGACGCACTGAACGCCGCTTTGGAGGGCATTCGCAAAGATTGGGGCCCAATCACCGCCGTGGTGCATGGGGCCGGCGTGCTGGCCGACAAACGCATTGAAGAAAAAACCGACGCGCAGTTTGACCGGGTGTTTGACACCAAGGTCAGCGGCCTGCGGGCACTGCTGGCCGCCACGGCTAACGACCCATTGACCGCGCTGTGCCTGTTTTCATCGGTGGCTGCCCGCACCGGCAACCTGGGCCAGTGCGACTACGCCATGGCCAACGAGGTGCTGAACCTCGTGGCCTGTGCCGAGCAGGCCCGCCGTGGCGCGGGTTGTGTGGTGCGTGCCATTGGCTGGGGCCCGTGGGACGGTGGCATGGTCACCCCCAGCCTGAAGAGCCATTTTGAACACATGGGTGTGGCCCTGATTCCCTTGGCCGCAGGTGCGCAGCGTTTTGTTGATGAGCTGACCTGCCGCAGTGATGCCACGCAGATCGTCATCGGTGGTGCCCAGGGCGACGGTGCGCTGGGGGCCAGTGTGACACCGCAGGCCACGGTTGAAGTGTTGGTCAATCAGGCCTCACACCCCTACCTGGCGGACCACAACATTGCCGGAACCCCGGTGTTGCCCATGGTGCTTGCGGTGGAGTGGTTCATGCGGGCAGCACAAGCTTGCCGCCCGGATCTGGTGGCCTCGGCGGTCAAGCAGGTCAAGGTATTGCGCGGCATCAAGCTGGAGAATTTTGCTGGCGCGGGTGACCGCTTTGTGGTCAGTGCGCACCTGCTCTCCAATGGTTCGGGCGCTGAAATTGGTGTCGAGTTGCGTGGCAAAAACAAGGTGCTGCATTACAGCGCCACCGTCGGCATGACTGAAGTGCCGGTTGCGGCACCGGCAATGGCTGCGCCGCCCGCGCTGCAAGCCTGGACGCAGCCTGCGGTGTACGACGGCCATGTGTTATTTCATGGGCCCAGCTTCCAGGTGATTCAGGCAGTGCAGGGTGTGTCAAGCGATGGCATTGTGGGCACACTGGCGGGTACTCACCAGGCTGGCTGGCCACTTGATGCCTGGTGCAGCGATGTGGCCTCGTTGGACGGTGGATTGCAACTGGCACTGCTCTGGTCGCGCCAGGTGCTGGGTGGCGCGGTGCTGCCCATGGCACTGGGGGAGTACCGCAGCTACCGCAGCGGCTTGGCATCAGGGCCGGTAACGGGTGTGGTGCATGGCCGCCAGATTCATGAGGCCCGCACAGTGTGTGACGTGGCGTTTGTGGACGGCAGTGGTCAGGTTGTGGCTGAACTGATCGGGGTGGAGACCGTGCTGCGCCCCGACGCATCCCCCGCCACTCCAGCCCACGCCGCCTGATGAAGCGCAGCCCGATGGGTTTCGAGCCGATTGCCATCGTCGGCCAGTCCTGCACACTTCCCGGTGCGCTTAACCCCCAGGCGCTCTGGGCCAATGTGCTGGCGGGCACAAGCAGCATTGCCAGTGTGCCCGCCGGGCGCTGGGGCCTGCCGCGTGACAGCGTCATGTGCAGTAGCGTTGACAGGGTTGGCCAATCGGCCGACCGCACCTGGTCAGACGTGGGCGGTTACGTCAGCGGATTTCAGTTCGACGCGACCGGCACTGCCGTGCCTGCAGACGAATTGCGTGCGCTTGACCCTCTGTTTCAACTCACCGTGCAAGGTGTGCGTGATGCCTTGCGCAGCGCCGGGTGCGAGGGGCCGTCCAACACCACCGGCCTGGTGCTGGGCAACCTGTCGTTTCCCTCGGTGGCGATGGCGCAGTTTGCGCAAAGTGTGTGGCTGGGCGACATGCCCCGCCCGCACCCCAAAAACCGTTTTAATTCGGGCCTGCCTGCGCACCTGACGGCCCGTGCGCTGGGCCTGGGTGGCGGTGCGTTTGCGCTGGACGCCGCCTGTGCCTCGTCGCTGTACGCCATCAAACTGGCCTGTGACCGCTTGCATGACCGCACGGCCGACCTGATGGTGGCGGGTGCCGTGAACCAGGCCGATGACCTGTTTATCCACGTTGGGTTTTGTGCCTTGTCGGCCTTGAGCAAAACCGGCCAGAGCCGCCCGTTTCACCGCGACGCCGATGGGCTGGTGCCCGCCGAGGGAGCGGGCTTTGTGGTGTTGGAGCGTCTGTCTGACGCACTGGCCGCTGGCCGCAACGTGTTGGGCGTGATTCGCGGTGTGGGCTTGTCCAATGACGGGCGTGGCCGTGGGTTGCTGGCACCGTCTGAAGAAGGCCAGGAGCGCGCGCTGCGGCTGGCTTACGCGCAAGCCAATCTGAGCCCTGTGGATATTGGCCTGCTGGAATGCCACGCCACCGGCACGCCGATTGGTGATGCGACCGAGTTGCGCAGCATGGCGCGGGTGTTTGCCGGGTGTGCAAACGTGCCGATTGGATCGCTCAAATCCAATCTGGGGCACCTGATCACCGCTGCCGGTGTGGCAGGGCTGATCAAGGTGCTGGCGGCCATGGCCCATGGCCAGAAGCCGCCCACTTTGCATGTGGACCAACCTAACGACGCCCTGGCGGGCACACCGTTTCGCCTGCTGCGCCAGGCCGAGGCCTGGACCGGGCCACAGCGCGCGGGCATCAGTGCCTTTGGTTTTGGTGGCAACAACGCCCATTTGATTGTCGAATCACTGGCAGAAACACAGAGTGCAGCTCGCCACTTTGCCAGCCCTATGTCGACATCTTTGCCGCCTGCGGTGGTGGCTATTGTGGGCATCGGTGCGCGCGTGGGCCAGGGCAATAGCGCCTCTGACTGGGCTCGCAGCGTGTTCACAGGCCAGGCCGATGTGGCAGCCCGCCAAAAGGTGGATGTCGCTTTGACGGGCTTGCGTTTTCCGCCCAATGATTTGCAACAGTCGCTGGCACAACAAACGCTGGTGCTGGAAGCTGCCCGCGAGGCGGCGCAGGGCATCACCCTGCCACGCGAACGCACCGCTGTGCTGGTGGGCATGGGTTGTGATACCGAGGTCGCGCGATACGGCACCCGCTGGCGGCTGGCCCATGACGGCAGCGACGCGGCCTGGTTGACCACTGCGCGCGATGGCATCGTGCCGGTGTTGCAGTCGGGCGGGGTGGTGGGCACCATGCCCAACATTCCGGCCAACCGCATCAACAGCCAGCTGGATTTGGCAGGCCCGGCCTTTACCGTGTCGGCCGAAGAGGCTTCAGGCATCAGCGCGCTGCACTTGGCCGCACGCGCTTTGCGCTCTGGTGAAATTGACGCGGCGCTGGTGGGTGCGGTCGACCTCTCGCATGAGCCGGTTCACCTTGCCGCCTTGGCGGCACTGGGGCTGAAACCAACGCCTGGCGATGCTGCCGTGGTGTTGACACTCAAGCGCCTGGACGACGCACGCCGGGATGGTGACACCGTGTTTGCCACCCTGGCGGCTGAGGGCGGAGTGACGAAAAACCCGGCGCTGCAACTGGGCGATGCCTTCGCGGATGTGTCGGCTGTCAACCTGGGCAGCACCTTGGGTAAATCCCACGCCGCACACGGCTTGCTGCACGTCGCTGCTGCTGCTCTGTCACTGCACCATGGCGCACGGCCGCATCTTGGCGCACCGGCCACACCGTGGTTTGGTGAACGCACTGCTGAAGTGTCGGTATCGGTGCTGGAGGCCGCGCCTGCCAGCGTGCGATTGCAAGCTGCGCCAGACAGCACCGTGGCCGCCTGGCTCGCCGATGCACCGGCCCGCCTACATGTTTTTTCTGGTGCGAATAAGGCGCAGGCTTTGGCGGCGCTGGATGCCGGGCAGCCGTCCACTCACGGCCCGGCCCGCATCGTGGTGGTGGCTGCGGATGCTACCGAACTTGCCAGCCGCAGTGACCAGGCCCGGCGCTGGCTGGAGGGTGGAGGCCCAGTGCCTGAAGGTGTGGCGTATCGCGAAACCCCCATCACCGGGCAGACTGCATTTGTCTTCACCGGTGCGGCAGCGGCTTACCCCGGCATGGGGCGCGAATTGGCGATGGCCTTGCCCCGGCAGGTGGCCGCCGTGGCTGCACGCTGCTCTGAAATGAAAGCCGCTACCGACTGGATTTACGGCCCCGGCGACGGACAACCCACGCACCCGCTGGACCAGCTCTGGGGCACTTCGTTTGTGTGCCAGTTGCACGCCGAGGTGACCCGTCATGTGTTGGGCATCAAGCCCGAAGCCACCATTGGTTATTCGTCGGGCGAGTCCAACGCGCTGTTTGCCATGGGTGCATGGAACGATCTGGGCGAGATGATGAAGGCCAGCCGCACTGGCACGGCCTTCACCGAAGACCTGGTGGCTCCGTTCAATGCCGCGCGCCTTGCCTGGATGCGCCAAGGCTTGCCTGAGGCGGCCAACAGCACCTGGGCTAGTTATGTGGTGGCCGCGCCGCTGGCCGAGGTCAAGGCCGCACTGGCCCAGGAGCCTCTGGCGCACCTGACCATCATCAACACTGCAGAAGACTGCGTGATTGGCGGCGAAGCTGCTGCCTGCGCCCGTGTGGTGCAGCGCCTGGGTCAGGCCCGTACGCTGCCCCTGGGCTACGACATGGCGGCGCACTGCCCCGAGGTGGAAGAAATACGCGACGCCTGGTGGCAACTGCACCACCGTGCCGTGCAAGACGTGCCGGGCGTGCGCTTCTACACCAATGCCACCGGCCAGTGGTTCAAACCCACGTCGGCGGCCGCAGCGGACGCCATCACCGGCCAGGCAGTGGACACACTGGACTTCACCCGCACGGTTGAGCAAGCCTGGGCTGATGGTGTGCGGGTGTTCATCGAACACGGCCCGCGTGGCCTATGCAGCGGCTGGATTCGCCGCATTCTGGGCGAGCGCGAGCACTTGGTGGTGTCACTCGATGTCGCAGGTCGCTCGGGTGCGCGCCAGGTGCTGAACGCTTGCGCGTGGCTGGTGGCGGCTGGCATTCCAGCCAACGTCGCCGCACTGGAGGGCGCGCTGGCCGCCGCCGCGCCGCAGCAACGCCCTACTGGGCCATGGCTGACGCTGCCCGCCCACGCCCCGACACCGCGTGTGCCGGTTCGCCCGACCCCAGCCCCCCTTACCCCGCTTGCCCCGCTTAAACAGAATGGTTTGCAGATGATGACTCCCGCGCCTTACCTTGAACCGGTGCTGCAAGCGGCTACCCTGCGCCCTGTACCTGTAGCGGCCGCTGTACCCGTGTTGGCAGCACCTCATCTTTCTGCGCCGCCCATGGCCGCGCAACCCTTGAAGGCCCCTCCCATGAACGACACCTTGTCCCGCGTGGTGGCCCAGCAAGCGCAGCTCGCCGCTGTCCACCAGGCATTCATTGCGCAGCAAGCCGCAGTGCACGCCCGCTTTTTGGCATTGCAGCAGACGGCGCAGGCCACACTGCACCATGCCTTTGCTGCGGCCTCGCAAGGCCAGCCCGTTAATACGCATACCGCCGTGCTTGCGCCGTTGCCTGTAGTTGCGCCGGTCTTGGCACCCGTGCTGCCAACGCCGCCCCAGCCGGTGCAGGCCGTATTCCTATCGCCACAGCCTGCCCCTGCATCGGTAGCACCGCCAGCCCCGGCAACGCCGCCTGCCGTCGCTTCTGCTATTAAAAATGTAACTGCTCACGCAATACCAGCAAGCGCTACAGGCCAAAAATCTATAAATTTGCCTGGCCCCAAGTTCAGCCGTGCGCAGTTAGAGGTGTTGGCCGGTGGCCAAATCTCGTCCGTCTTCGGCCCCCAGTTTGCCGGTCAGGACGGTTACGCCCGCCAGGTGCGCATGCCCGAGCCGCCGCTGCTACTGGCCGACCGCGTGACCGGCATCGACGCAGTGCCCGGCTCCATGGGCAAAGGCACGCTGTGGACCGAAACCGATGTGCGCCCCGACAGCTGGTACCTGGACGGCGAAGGCCGCATGCCCGCCGGGGTGATGATCGAATCCGGCCAGGCCGATTTGCTGCTGATCAGCTGGCTGGGGGTCGATGCCCTCAACCAGGGCGAGCGCGTCTACCGCCTGCTGGGTTGCGACTTGACTTGGCACGGTGGCTTGCCGGTGCCCGGCGACACGCTGTGTTACGACATCCATGTTGACGGCCATGCCACCCAGGGTGATGTGCGTCTGTTCTTCTTCCATTACGACTGCCAGGTGCGCGGCCAGGCGCGTTTGACGGTGCGCAACGGCCAAGCTGGCTTCTTCACCGATGAAGAACTCGCCAACTCGACCGGTGTGTTGTGGGACCCGGTGCAAGAGGTGCCCGCGCAAGCGCAGCTGGATGCACCCGCCGTGCGCTGCAGCAAGAGCGGCTTTACGCCAGCCGAGCTGCAGGCCTTTGCCTCGGGTCGTCCGTTTGAGTGTTTTGGTGCGGGCTGGGAAACCACCCAGCCGCATGTGCGTTCGCCCCGCATCACGTCCGAGAAAATGCGCTTTTTGCACGAGGTCACTGCGTTTGACGCCCAAGGCGGTCCGTGGGGCCGGGGCTATTTGCGTGCCGAAACGCCGGTCACACCGGATGACTGGTTCTTCAAGGGCCACTTCAAAAACGACCCCTGCATGCCTGGCACCCTGATGTTTGACGGTTGCCTGCAAGCCATGTCGATTTACCTGGCCGCGCTGGGCTTTACCGTGGAGCGCGACGGCTGGCGTTTTGAGCCGGTGCCCGACACCAAATACCCCATGCGCTGCCGTGGCCAGGTCACACCGACCAGCAAACACCTGGTGTACGAGGTGTTTGTGTCTTCCGTCATGGCCGGGCCGGTGCCCACCGTGTTTGCCGACCTGCTGTGCACCGTGGACGGGCGCAAGGCCTTCCATGCACGCGGTGTGGGTTTGCAACTGGTGCCCGACTGGCCGCTGGAGCACTGGCAACACCTGGCCCCAGCCGCCACCCAGTTGACCGGCGAGCCTGTGCCACTGCGCTCACTCGCTGGCCTGGTGGATTACCGCGAGCCCAAACCCTCCGCCACGGTGGACGGTTTTGCGTTTGACTACCACTCGCTGCTGGCCTGCGCCTGGGGGCCACCTTCGGCCGCATTCGGCCCGTTTTATGCGCGTTTTGACGGCACCCGCCGCGCCGCGCGCCTGCCGGGGCCACCGTATCACTTCATGTCCCGCGTGACCGCGCTGGACGGCCCGCTGGGCGGCATGAAGGCCGGTACCTCGGTCGAGGTCGAATACGACGTGCCGGTGGAGCAATGGTATTTTGAGCAAAACGGCAACCCCACCATGCCCTTCTGTGTGGTGATGGAAGCCGCGCTGCAGCCCTGCGGTTGGCTGGCCTCGTATGTGGGCAGTGCGCTCACGTCAGAGACCGACATGTTGTTCCGCAACCTGGACGGCACCGGTACCCTGCTGCAAGAAATCTTCCCGAGTAGCGGCATTTTCAGAACCAGGGTGAAGATGCTGTCGGTGTCGCAAAGCGCGGGCATGATCATCGAGAACTTCGAGGTTGAGTGCTATGTAGGCGACCAGCGCGTGTTCGAGATGAAGACTGTGTTTGGTTTCTTCCCCAAAGAGGCGTTTGAGAACCAGGTGGGCTTGCCGGTGTCACCGACAGAACGGGCGTGGCTGGAGTCGCCGATTGAAAACGTCATCGACCTGACCCAGCGCCCGGCCAAATACTGCGACGGTGCACTGCGCCTGCCGGGTGCCATGCTGCTGATGCTGGACCGCGTCACGGGTTACTGGCCGCAGGGCGGGCCCAAAGGCTTGGGCTCGCTGCGCGCTGAGAAAACGGTGGACCAGGACGAGTGGTTCTTTAAAGCCCACTTCTTCCAGGACCCGGTGCAACCCGGCTCGCTGGGGGTGGAGGCGTTGTGCCAGCTGCTGCAGTTCTACATGCTGGAGCAAGGCATGGGCGAGGGCATTCAAAACGCCCGTTTCGAGCCGCTCCTGCTGGCCAAACCCGTCACCTGGAAGTACCGGGGCCAAGTGGTGCCGAAAAACAAGGTCATCACCAGCGAAATCCAAATCACCGAAGTGGGTGAAGACGAAAAAGGCCGTTTTGTGATCGCCGAAGGCTGCCTGTGGGTGGATGGCAAACGAATTTATTCCACCAAGAACCTGGGCATGCGCATTGTGGCCAGTGACCGGCCCAGCCCGCCCGCAAAGCGCTTGGACACCCCCCTGACTGACGTGGTGAACGACGGCCCTGAGTGCGAAGAAACGCTAGACCCGAAGGTGGACACCTGGCTGCAAGGCCATTGCCCCACCTGGACACTGCCCGCGCTGCCCATGATGTCTATGGTGGACCGTCTGGCCGCTGCGGCAAAGGCACAAGCGAAGGCCCCGGTGAGTGCGCTGTGTGATGTGCAGGTGCACCGCTGGTTGCCGTTCGCGGGCGAGCCTGTGCGTTTGCGCACCGAGGTCAGCGGCACGGGTAACGAGCGTTTGGTGACCCTGCTGGCCTGGCGCGCTTCGGCTAACTCGGCGCTGTCGCGTTTTGAGCCCGTCGCTTCCGGGCGGGTGTTGCTGGGTGCTGCTCCGGCACCTGTTGCCGCGTTTGCAGCGCTCAGTGACGCGGTTGACGAGGCCAATCCCTACGCCTCGGGCGCGCTGTTTCACGGGCCAGCGTTTCAGTACCTCACGGCGTTAAAAGTGGGCGCACAAGGCTCAACGGCTGTGGTGCAGGCAGGCCAGGGCAGTGTGCCGCGCGGGGCTTTGCACCAAGGCTTGCTGGACGCGGCCACCCACGGGCTGCCGCACGATGGCTTGGGCATTTGGTCAGAGCGCGTTGCCGACGATGTGGTGGGCTATCCCTACCGCCTCAAACACATGAACCTCTACGCGCCACTGCCCGATGCGGGCGAGTTGCGCATTGAGGCGCGTTTTGCCGGGTTTGATGGCGAAGAGCGTTTCCCGATGCTGGATGTTCAGGTCATCCAGAACGACAACGTGCTGGTCGATTTCAGGCTGGTAGAAGTGTTGTTGCCACGTGGCCCGATTGGTGCCGCCCCGCGCGAGCAACGGCGCAGTTTTCTGCGTGACCGCCAGCCTGTGCCCGGTATTGCGCTGTCTGGTTTTGACGGCACCACCACCCAGCTCAGCGCCCAGGTGCTGCGCCAAAGCGACTGGTTGCCCGGCAACGTGGCCGCCATTTACGGCGTGCCGCCTGAGCAGCGGGCTGACCTGGTGGCTGTGGTGGCGCAAAAGGAGCATGTGGCGCGGCGCGCTTTTGTGCACCCGGCCACCGTGGCGATTGAGCCCGGCGGCGCGCGCGCTGCGGTGCGCCCGTTGCGCCTGCACCCGCTGGCGCTCACGCATTTGGGTGACGATGTGCTGGTGGCCGATGCCGCCCCGCCGTTGCAAGACTTGGCTGCCGTGCGCGCCTACTGGGGCACACACTTCAACGTCGGCCACTGGCCAGTGGAAGACCTGTATTACGGCTTGGTGGAGCGTTTTGTGGGTGACGTGGTGCTGGCGGACCCGATGGCGTTTGCCCAGGTGCAGGGGCGCAGCTGCCTGTACCTGGCCAACCACCAGGTCGGCATTGAGTCGCTGCTGTTCAGCCTGCTGATCTCGGCCCTGTCCAAAACCCCGACAGTGACGCTGGCCAAGGCCGAGCACCGCACCAGCTGGCTGGGCACGCTGATTGCGCACAACTTTTCTTACCCCGGCGTGGTGGACCCCGGTGTCATCACCTTCTTTGACCGGGACGACAAGGAGTCGTTGCTGCGCATTGTGGGTGAACTCGGCACCGCCATGAAAGAGCGTGGCAAGAGTGTCATGGTGCATGTGGAAGGTACGCGCTCGCTGGCCTGCGGGCAACCGGTGGCCAAGATGAGCAGCACCTTCATCGACATGGCGCTGGCGATTGGCGCGCCCATCATTCCTGTGCGCCTGGTCGGTGGTTTGCCGGTGGCACCGCTTGAAGAACGCCTTGAATTTCCGGTTGGTTTTGGTCGGCAAGACTATTGGATTGGCCGCCCCCTGCTGCCCGAAGAACTGGCCAAACTGCCGCTGAAAGCCCGCAAAGACCTGGTGCTGGCGGCCATGAACGGCCTGGGTCCGGCTTTGGCCGACGAGGTGCCCCTGGCCAGTGATGCCCAATTTGCTGGCGAGGTGCAAGCCTGGCGCACCCGCACCGGTGCCAGCCTGGAAAACGCGGTGTTGTTCACTACGCTGGCCAGTCTGAAGACCCCGGGTGCTGAAGTCCAGGCGATGCTGGAAGGCGCACGCGCCGGGCAATTCAATGTGAGCGACGATGCCCGGTCACAGTGGCTGGGGCAACTGGCCAGACAGCTGTTTGGGCCAAATGGCCCCACGGTTCACGGGCTGGTGAAGGGTTAGGGTTGACGCTTTCGCTGCCACGCACACCATGAGCACCCAGCTGTGGTGGGTCAACCCCGACACGTTTGTGGCCAGCCCTGCGGCGCTGGCGCTGCTCAATGAGCAAGAGCGTGCGCAGCACCAGCGCTTCATACCGCCAAAAAAGCGGCATGAATATCTGGCTACCCGGGTGCTGGTGCGCTCGGTGCTGGGCCGGGCATTGGGGGTGGAGCCGCAAACCCTGCGATTCACTGCCAATGCGTGGGGTCGCCCGACCTTGTGGCCACCGGCTCCACTTCACTTCAATGTGTCACACACGGACGGGCTGCTGGTGTGCCTGGTGTCGCCCAACCCCGAGATCGGCGTGGACACCGAACGGCTGGCGCGTGCGACAGATTTGCTGGCGCTGGCTCCCAACGTCTTTGCACCGCAGGAGTTGAGTGACTTGGCTACCCTGCCTGCGGGCGAGCAGGCCCACCGGGCGGTGTGGTTGTGGACGCTGAAAGAAAGTTACATCAAGGCCCGTGGCATGGGCATGGCGCTGGCGCTGGACGGGTTTGCCTTTCGCTTTGACACCGATCGGGTGCGTCTTGATGTGTCACCCGCGCTGGAGGACGATGGCGCACGCTGGCAGTTTCAGACCCGCCAGTTGGGGATGCATTGTGTCAGCACTGCGATGGCTGGGCCAATGGAAGACCTGCTGCCCGTCCGGCAGTTCCATCCATGAAAAGAGCGCGTTAACGCGGCACTGCTGGCTTGGTAGATCGGGCGGCTTCTTTATTCAACTATTCCACTGCACCCGGCTAGTAAGTCGCTCAAACGCCATATCAGCGACCACAGCCTGCGTGGCGGGCTATCGGGGCCTGCCCAACAGCCTAGTGGATGAAGGCGCTACAGTTGCTGCCCTACCGTGCCTATTTCGCTATTACCCGCCGCCTGAACCACGGCTGATTTTTACTTTGAGAGCACCCATGAACCACGACGTTGACCGCATTGTTGAAGTATTCCAAACCCTGACTCCGGCCAGTGTGGACACGCTGGACGCGGTTTATGCGCCACAAGCGCGTTTCAAAGACCCGTTCAACGACGTGCGCGGCCTGCCCGAGATCCAGCGCATTTTTCGCCACATGTTTGTGAGCCTGGAGAACCCGCGTTTCGTCATCACCGAGCGCATCGTGCAAGGGGGGCAATGCTTCTTGACTTGGGAGTTTCGCTTCTGTTTCAGGCGCTTCAAGCAGGGCCAAGAGCAGTGCATTCTGGGTGGCTCGCATCTGGTGCTGGATGAGGCGGGGCGCATCACCCTGCACCGCGACTACTGGGACGCCGCCGAAGAGCTGTACGAGAAGTTGCCCCTGTTGGGCGGGCTGATGCGCTGGTTGAAAGCGCGGGCGAATTCTTGAGGCGAAAGCCCCTAAGCCACCAGGGGAAACTGTCCGATGGGCAGGGGCCGCCCGAACAGGTAGCCCTGAAAGAGCCCACAGCCACAGTTCATCAGAAATTGCTTTTGCTCTTCGGTTTCTACGCCCTCGGCAATGATTTGCAGTTGCAAAGAGGTACCCATGTCGATGATGGCTTTAAGGATGGCGGAGCCCTGGGTGCCGCTCTCCAGATCGCGCACAAAGCTCTGGTCAATTTTGAGCTGGTCCAGGGGCAGTTGGCGCAGGTAAGACAGCGATGAGTACCCCGTGCCAAAGTCGTCCAGCGAAAAGCTGATCCCCGAACGGCGCAGGGCATTCATGCGCTGCACCATCTGGTCCAGATCGCCCAGCAGCATGCTCTCGGTCAGTTCCAGCTTGAGACCGCTGGGCTGGATGCCGTGGCGCGCAATGACCTCGCCCACCAGACTTTCGAACAAGGGGTCGCGGAACTGGCGCGCACTGACGTTGATGGCCAGCTGCAGGTGCTGCGTTGCCGCCTGACTTTGCCAGCGCTTGAGCTGCGCACAGCCAGTATCCAGCACCCAGGCGCCAATGTGCAGGATCAGATCACTCTCCTCTGCCAAGGGGATGAACTCGGCCGGCGATACGGTCGTGCCGCTGGCGGTGACCCAGCGCAGCAAAGCCTCGGCCCCAATGACCCGCCCCGCTTGGTCCACCTGGGGCTGGTAATACAGGGCCAGTTCGTGGTTGGTGATGGCATTGCGCAAACCCTCCTCACGGTTCGCCTTGTGCTCCACGGCGTCCTGCATGGCGGACTCAAAAAACCGGATCGTGTTGCGCCCTGCGTCCTTGGCTTGGTAGAGCGCCAGATCCGCCTGCCGCATAAGTGCTTCGTGGTCGGCATTTTGGGCGCGAAACAAGGTGATGCCGATGCTTGCCGACGAGTGAAAATGCATGCCGTTCAACTGGTAGGGCCGGGACAATGCCAGCCGGATCTTCTCGGCAATCTGATTGGCTTGTTCGCTGGCCTGGCGGCTGTCTTGCCCCAGGTTTTCGACCAAAACCACAAACTCGTCGCCGCCCAAGCGGGCCACCGAGTCCACTTCGCGCAAGCTTGCGTTGATGCGCTTCGCTACCTCCACCAGGAGCTGATCGCCCATGGCGTGGCCGCGCGTATCGTTGATGCTTTTGAAGTTGTCCAGGTCCAGCATCATCAAGACGCCATGGTTTTGGCTGCGATGGCTGGCAAGCAGCGCCTGCTGCACCCGTTCATGCAGCAGGCGGCGGTTGGCCAGCTGGGTAAGGGGGTCATAAAAAGCCAGTGCGTGGACCTTGTCTTCTGCCGCCTTGTGCTGGGTGATGTCCTGGATATTGCCAAACCAGCTCAGGAGCTTGCCCTCGGCATCCCTTTCCATCTGGGAGTGCGAGCGCACCCAGCGCACCGCACCATTGGTGGCACGCACAATGGGGTAGGTTAATTCCAAGACGCTCTGCCCTGGTTGGCTTTCTTCGGGGCGTTGGCTGATCCGGTCGCGGTGATCCGGGTGGACCCGCGCCAGCCAGCTCGCCAAATCGCGCGGTTCATCGGGCGATAGGCCCAAAATTTGTTCCAGCACCGGCGAAATGCGAAAGTGCTGCAGCTGCGGGTCATACACAAAATAGCCCACCTTGGCCATTTGCTGGGAGTTGCTGAGCAGGGTTTCCTGTTCGCGCAGGCTCTCCACGGTGCGGGTGAGCTCTGCTGTTTGCGCGCTTACACGTTCTTGCAGCACCCTCTCGCGCTGGGCCAGGGACTCCGATAGCCGCTTGACGGCCAGGTTGTCATGCAAGGCCGCCAGCGTGCGGCGGTTGTCGAGTATGGCCATGCTACAAGCCATGAGCCAGTAGAGCACCATGGAACTGGCCAAGGTGAGCATCACCGCGCTGGCGTAGGGCAACTGCATCAGCACGGGCAGGGCCACCAGCAAAATAGACCCGGCGTACACCGCCCACACCCGCAAAAAATGGGCCAGCGCGGGGATCACAAAAACGATTGTGATGCACAGCACCATGATTCGGTAATAAAACAGCGAGTCCAGCGCACCCGTGTCTGCCAGCATCGGCATCAGGCCCCAAGCACAGCCGGAGAGCGCTGCGAAAACGCATTCCCCATTGACCAGCGCGTGCGCCGGCACACCCCGCTGCAGCGCGCCCAAGGCCCGGCGCCCATAAAAGGCGCTGGCCGCCAGCGGCAAAAACATGAGCGCCGCCCAGAGCAGCAGGCTCTGGTGGTCAGCCACGTTCCAATGCGGATACACCACCGCGGCAATGCCCAAAATGCCGATCGGGGCCGACGTGCTGGTGCGGTGGAAAAATTCACGCGCCAGCGCCGGCGTAAGTGCATCCTGCACTTGCTGCGAATCTGGCGGACTCGGCTCATCCGTGGTGAGTGACAGCGACGATATGGTGTTCATGCGATTCGCGCACCACCGTGGTGGTGGCGCATTATTGAGGCATCCCAAATCAGCAACCATGCGGATTTCCCCTTGAAATGCAGTGTAATGTGTTTCATTGCCTTGCTAGCCGATCCGATCGCGGTATGCCTCTCCAATTGACAACAATCAAGCCAGGTCAATTCAATCACAGAGTCAACTCCGCGCCAACCAGCCTATTGCTGCGTAACATTGCCCCAGATGCTTGGCCATTGCTCCGCCCAGCAACACTGGTGATCGAATCCGGACTTAACTTCAACTACGATCCGTTGCGTCGGCGAAAAACGCTCAGCAAAGGACGAGGCGAGCCATGGCGGAACGACCCGATCTTCGCTGCCAACCAAATGCCATTGGTCAACACGGCGTAGCTTGTCAACTTCATCTGCGGGGTTGAGCGAGCCGCTCAAGGGTTGAACACCGTGGTGGGTTGTCCAGGCCCGGTGGTCTAGGTTGCTGGCAACCGTAATTAACCGATCAACGTCGTTACGACGCGCGGCAAGCAATGCGGCCACCGCGCCACCTCCGGAATACCCTACAAGGGTCAAGCGGGTAGCTCCGAAGCGCGCCACTAAAACATCAATGGCCTTGTCCGTCGCTGCTATGACTTCCGGTGCGAGGCGCGCTTGCGTCCAGTAACGTTGCGGACACTCTGCAGGATTGATGTGGCCATATTGGCAGGGGCGGCCCAGATAGGCGACGTTGCCTGCGGGCTGAGCCAACGCCAAGCGCAAGCCCAAGGGGTCGCGAGGGGTGGGGTCGGTCGAAGGGGTGGAATTGTTGAGCCAAGCGAAACCATCGCCTTCGATATACACCGTCAGTCGCGAGGCTTGCACCAGGTATTGCGGCGCGTAAGAGATGAGGTTGAATCTGCCTGCAGGAATCACTTCGCCCTGCCAGCCACGCACCGCTGCCAGCGTGTCAGCATGGGTGCGCCGCTCGGCAGGCGAGGGAAGCGTAGAGCAGGCAGCGAACAAGCCCGCAATCAGCAGCAAAGTCACACGTTGAATCATCGACAAATTTTATCGTCCGGCAGATGTCGCGCAATGCTTTGGCGGCGCCAGCTAGACCAGCTCACTGCCGATCAACCTCGGCATGGTTGCGGTGACTTAAAACTGTAACTCCTAGGCGATAACCTGCCACTTGTTTTTTTAGTTAAGTCCTCTTTTCTCCAGTGAGCCTACTATGTCTATCTATTTTCAATTCCGCCGGCTGCCTCTCGTCTTGGCGTTGCAGGCGGTGTTCGCCGTCCCTGCACTTGCGCAGTTCACCGTCACCTCAGGCACCACGGACACAAATGCTAAAACGCTGACCGGTGCGGCGGGGGTCGTTCAGAGTAACGCCACGCTAACCACCAACTCTGGCACAGTGACCGTCACAGTAGCCGCCGGCACCTCCACCATCACCAACTCAGGCACCATCAGCCAGACTGTCACTGCAAGGACAATCAACAACAGCGCCGCGGCGACACTCACGATAACCAACAACTCGGGCGCCACAATCAGCGCGGCGGCAGCAGACGCAATCAAGATTGACAACGTTGGCAGTAGGCTCACCCTAACAAACGAAGGATCAATCCTGGTGATCACGTCGGCCTTCGACAGCGGTCAAGCGATCGATATGAAGAAATCCTTTACGGGCACGAGCACTATTACCAACGGCTCTGTGGTCGGTAGCGCAGCTTTGATTCAGTCGAATGGCAGCGACGGTATTCGCATTGGCTCAAAAACGACTGTTGTCAACTACGGCTCCATCATCGGTAACGGGAAAACTAATACCAGCTCCGGTTCGGCTGACGGCATTGACGACGACGAAAAAACTCAATCCGGAATGGTCGTTAGCAACTACGGGATCATCACGGGCGCCCGTCACGGGATCACCTTGAAGTCAAACTTACTTGATGCCACGCAAACGCAGATTACCAACTACGCGACCGGTCGAATCATCGGATATAACGGATCGGGCGTTGGGTCCGATGGAACGGGCATCGTCACGAACTATGGGCTTATCAGCGGTCGTTACGCTGGCGAGGGAAATATTTTCACCAGCGCTGGTGTGGCGTCTTTGAACGGTGACGGTGACGGAGTGGACATCGATGGCCAGGGTACCGTGAACAACTACGGCACGATCGAAGGCCAGAATGGCGGTGGTGTCGATTCGGGAGGTCGACCCAACGGCGGAGATGGTGTCGCCATGGGCGGCGGCACCGTAAACAACTACGCCGGCGCGGTGATCTGGGGCAAGAGCAACGGAATTCTGGTGGATGACGGTGCCAACGGGACGGATACTGTCAACCCGGGCGCCAACAAGAACCGCGGTACGACGGATGGTGTTCCCTCAGTGGCCACCATCACCAACTCGGGGACCATCACCGGCGATCGCAAAGTCGCGATCGGCCTTGTCGGGGACTGGAACGACACCATCACCAACAACGCCACCGGTGTGATTACCGGTGGCCTCGACACCCAGCAGGTCGACAAGCTTTCAACTGACGTCACACAAACCGCAGGCGCGGCCATTCAAATGGGCGCTGGCAATGACACGCTGGTCAACTACGGACGAATTGAAGGCAAGAACGGGCTCGCCATCGACATGGGAGCAGGCGACGACACGCTCAAGTTGTTCAACGGCGGTTCGACCGGCGTGGTCATTGGCACCATCGTCGGCGGTACTGGGACCGACACACTGGAAACCGGCGGAACCCAAACTTTCGCGACGGGAACCGTTACCGGTTTCGAGCGATTCATCGTCCGCGACGGTAGCACCACCTTTAACTATGGGCTGGGTGCTGTCACGTCAGCACAGATCGATTCCGGGGCGACGTTACAGGTCAATGGCGCGCTCTCGACGACCGGCGACTTCACGGTCAATGGAACTTTCAAGGCCAGTACCGATGTGGCAATGCGCACCATCACCGTCGGAGGCAACTACGCGCAGGGCGCTGCTGGCGTGCTGGAGGCGGGCCTGGGTGCTGCAAATCAGTCGGACACGATCACCACAACCGGCACGGGCGTCGTCACCGATGGCGCGACCATTACCCCGATTCACCGTGCCTACGCAACTAACGGAGCGACCTATACGCTCGTCTCGGCTGGCGGTGGCCTGACTGTGACACCCGCCAATCTGGTGATCTCCAATTCTGCGATGGTTAGTCATGCGCTTTCCAAAGTGGGGGGTGACTTGGTTCTGACCGCCACACGCGCCTCCAGCGTAACCAGCTTGGCACCCGTGGGTCTCGGAGCATTGGGCAGCGTGCTGGATGGACTTGGCCAAGGCGGTAGCAACGCCGCCAATTCATTGCTCGGTGCGCTGGACACACTGCCTACCGCCCAAGCGGTCGGCGACGCTTTGAGGCAGTTGCTACCAGAGAGCAATGGTGCCAGCCAGCACGCTAGCCAGCAGGCCAGCGGCACCATCTTCTCTGCGTTCTCAAGTCGCATTGATGCCGCACGTACCGGACTGGCCATGGCTCCTAGCGGGCTCGCGGCGGGTGATAGCGTAAACCGTAGGGCCTGGGTTCAGGGGGTGGGTGCCTCGGGCGAGCAGGATTCACGCGCTAGCGAAAATGGTTACAAGACCCGTGCGACAGGCATCGCTGGTGGTATTGAGGTCGATCGTTCTGCACGCGAAGTCATGGGCGTCTCGCTGGGGTACACGCAGGCCGGCTCCGCTGGCACGGGTACCGGCGCTGGTGACAATGTGCGGGTTGACGCAATGCATGTCGGCGGTTACCTAAGCCAGAACGACCCCGGAATGACCCTGGATGTTGCGGTAGTGCTGGGCTACAACAACTATCGCAGTGAGCGTGCGGTGGTCTTTAGCGGTTTTTCTGAGCAGCTGACCGGTGACTATGCGGGTTGGCAGCTTGGCGGCCGGATTGAGGCGGGCTTTCCATTTGCCATTGCCCCGCAGTGGTCCGGTCGCTGGCTGGCTGGAGCCCGCGCCAGTTATTCCGCGACCAATGGCTACACGGAAAGTGGCAGTGCAGCAGTGGCGCAGCAGATTGATGGCGCTTCAGCCAAGTCGCTGCAATCAGTTCTGGGAATCGAGTTCAATCATGAGCTTGCCACCAAAAGCTTCTTGCAGTTTCGAACCAGCTACCTCCACGAGTTTGCAAGTTCGCCGAGTGTCAGCGCGACCATGGTCGCCGGTGGGCCGAGCTTCACGACGGCAGGAGGTGAACCCAACCGGGAGGCGCTGCAATTCGGTATCGGCTACCGCTTCTTAACTAAAGACGGCGTCACGATGACAATGGGGTATGACGCAGAGGTGAAGGAGAAATACCTCTTCCACCAACTGAACGCCCGCGCAGTTTGGTTGTTTTAAGGATAAACCCACTTTGTGGCAGGGTCACTAAAATCCCCGCATGACTGAACACAAAACAATTGCCACCCACAACGGTAGCTTCCACGCAGACGACGTCTTTGGCGTGGGCATCCTGATGGGCGTTTTCCCATCGCACACCCTGGTCCGCACCCGTAACCACGAGCGCATTGAAGCGGCGGACTTCGCCGTGGATGTCGGTGGAATCTGGGACACCGAGACCGGCCGATTCGATCATCACCAGCGTGGCTTCAACGGTGCCCGGCCCACCCGCGTGGTGGACGGCCAAGAGGTGGCGGGCGTGGGTTACGCCAGCGCGGGCTTGGTCTGGTCTGCATATGGCAGCGCCTACGTGACAGCCCTGGCCGCCGGGCGCGGCGTTGAGCTCGACGCGCAAGACGTGGCCGAGGTCGTGCGCTCCATTGACCTGTCTTTGGTGCAGTACCTTGATATTGTTGACACTGGGCAGGGCGACGTGGCGCCAGGAATCTTTGGGCTGTCGGCGCTGGTTGCGCAGCTCAATACCAACTGGATGGAAGAGCAGGGGCTGGACGGTGACGCCAAGGCTCAGCTCCAGGAAGACGGTTTTCGCGACGCCATTGGCATCACCCGGCGGTTTTTGGACCGCGCCATCGTCAAAAAAATCTCGCAAATCCGCTCGCGTGACATTGTGCGCCATGCCCCCAAATTGTTGGGTGGCAAGGTGCTCCACCTGCAGCAGGGCGGCATGCCCTGGACGGGCGTGGTGGTGGATGAAATGCCCGAGGTCTTGTTTGTGATCTATCCGGACTCGGATGGCAGCCAGTACCAGATCAAAACCGTGCCCGTGGAGCCCGGATCATTCGACACCCGGCGCGACTTGCCCAAGAGCTGGGCCGGGCTGCGGGACGCGGAGTTGGCCGCGGCAACGGGTGTGCCCGACAGCGTGTTTTGCCACCTGAACCTATTCATTGGCGGCGCCAGAAGTTTGGAAGGCGCTGTGCGCCTGGCGGAGTTGGCGCTCTTACCCTAGCAATAGGGCAGCAGTGCCTTCGCCGCCTCAATGCGCAGCTGCATCGCAACGCCCGGGTCGGTCATCACTGCGAGCAAGAATTGCTTGGGCTCCGCACTCTTCTCCGTGCTGGATGCCCTTAGTAAAGTGGGCGTGCTAACCGCCAGGTCTGCCTGAACGCCTTGCCACACGGCCGACAGCACTGACCAGTCAGCCGGCCTGGCAAGCTCCAGCACCATGGCACGCACCCGCCCATCAGGCGCGATGAGGCAGGGCTCCCCTGCGCTTGGGTTGTGGTTGTTGGAGTCGTCAGGGTGGTATAGGCGGCGTAGCGCCATCGCCAAGAAGTAGCTTGCTATACTGCCGTTGCGCCGATTTGCCACAGCTTGCGGGCGCTTAATAAGTTCAGCTAAAGACGCCAGCCACCCCGGTTTCGCCTTTAGCGTCGCCGGGTTTTTTTTATGCCAGAAATGATTGCCACGCCACAGTCGATGCACTTTGCCGACGCCTTGCCCTTGCAAAGCGGTGCGTCACTACGCGACTACGCGCTGAGCTTTGAGACCTACGGTGCACTTAATGCGGCTAAGACCAATGCGGTTCTGGTCTGCCACGCACTCAACGCCTCCCACCATGTGGCCGGTGTGTATGCGGGGCAGGACAAGAGCGAAGGCTGGTGGGACAACATGATCGGGCCGGGCAAGGCGCTTGACACCGACCATTTTTTCGTGATTGGGGTCAACAACCTGGGCTCGTGCTTCGGCTCCACTGGCCCCATGCACACCAACCCGGACACGGGTCGGGTCTACGGTGCCGATTTCCCCGTGGTGACGGTGGAAGACTGGGTCAACGCGCAGGCCCGGCTGCTGGATGCCATGGGCATTCAGACGCTGGCAGCGGTCATGGGTGGCAGTTTGGGCGGCATGCAGGCGCTGAGCTGGACGCTGCAGTACCCCAGTCGGGTACGCCACGCGGTGGTGGTGGCCAGCGCGCCCAACCTCACAGCAGAGAACATTGCCTTCAATGAGGTGGCCCGGCGCGCCATCGTGACCGACCCGGATTTCCATGGCGGACATTTTTACGAACACGGCACCGTGCCCAAACGCGGACTGCGCATTGCCCGCATGATTGGCCACATCACCTACCTGAGCGACGACGTGATGAACGAGAAGTTTGGCCGCAAGCTGATTGCGGCCACGCAGGACGGCGCGCCGCGCGACTACTTTTTCAGCACGCTGGAGGCTGAGTTTCAGATCGAGAGCTACCTGCGCTACCAGGGCGACAAGTTTGCCGAGTACTTTGACGCCAACACCTATTTGCTGATCACCCGGGCGCTGGACTATTTCGATCCGGCCCGCACCTACGGCGGTGATTTGACCAGCGCATTGGCGCGTGCCACTTGCAAATTTTTGCTGGTCAGCTTCACCACCGACTGGCGCTTTTCGCCCAAACGCAGCCGCGAGATCGTCAAGGCGCTGCTGGACAATAAGCGCGATGTCAGCTACGCCGAGATTGATGCACCCCACGGACATGATGCCTTTTTGCTCGATGACGCCCGCTACATAAGCGTAGTCAGCTCCTACTTTGATAGCATTGCGCAAGAGGTGAACCCATGAGCGATCCCACCACCATGCACGTAATTGCCCAACTGGTGCCGCACGGTGCGCGCGTGCTCGACCTGGGTTGTGGTGATGGTGCCATGCTGGACCACTTGCAGCGCCACCGTGGCTGCACCGGCTACGGCGTCGAAATTGCCGATGCCAATGTGCTGGCCTGTGTAAAGCGTGGGGTGAACGTCATCCAGCTCAACCTGGACGAAGGTCTGGCCATGTTTGACGACGCATCATTTGACGTGGTGCTGCAACTTGACACCCTGCAGCACCTGCGCAATGCCGAGGTGATGTTGCGCGAGACGGTGCGCGTGGGTCGCATGGGCATTGTGGCGTTTCCCAACTTTGCGCACTGGCCCAACCGCCTGAGCGTGCTGCGCGGGCGCATGCCGGTGACCAAGCGCCTGCCCTACCAGTGGTACGACACCCCCAACATCCGCGTCGGCACCCATGCCGATTTGGCGCTGCTGGCCCAGCGCAACGGATTGAGGGTGGTGGACAGTTTTGGCGTCCAGGACGGAGCGACAGTGCGATTTGCCCCGAATTTGATGGCCGGAACGTCGGTGTACCAACTGTCACGGTTCTGAAATGAATTTGGCGGTGGTTCCACTAAACTGGGGGCACTTGGCAAAACCCGTTTCATGACTTCAGAATCCACCTTATCCACTTTTATTGCCGGCGACGGGGACAACATCGTTATCCAGGATTGGCCGCTGGCGCGCGGCGTGGCCCTGCGCGGCGTGGTCATTGTGGTGCATGGGCTGGGCGAACATGCGGGCCGCTATGAGGGCGTAGCGCAGGCGCTTAACGCGTGGGGCTTCTCCGTGCGCGGGTACGACCAGTGCGGCCACGGCGAGTCCGGCGGCGCGCGTGGCAGCCTGCCCAATGACACCCGCTTGTTCGACGATTTGGCCGACATTGTGGACAGCACCCGCGCACGCCTGCGCAGCACCACGCCGGTGATCCTGCTGGGTCACAGCATGGGCGGCCTAGTGGTGGCGCGGTTTGTGTCGCTGGGCATTCGGGCCGTGGATGGTGTAGTCCTGTCGTCCCCGGCCCTGAACCCGGGTTTGAGCCGGTTTCAAAAGATACTGATCACCGTGCTGGGCAGAATTGCGCCGAATCTGTGTGTTGGCAATGGCGTCGATCCGCAGTACATCTCCCACGATCCGGCGGTGGTTGCTGCCTACAAGGCAGACCCCTTGGTGCACAACCGCATTTCGGCTCGTTTGGCGCGCTTTATTGCCACTGCAGGCCCACAAGTCCTGGCCATGGCCGCGCAGTGGACGGTGCCCACCTTGCTGATGTATGCCGGGGCCGACCGGCTGCTCAACCCCCAGGGCAGCCGCGATTTTGCCGCGGCAGCGTCCCAACACGCCGTGACCGCCGTGTGCTTTGATACGCTCTACCATGAGATTTTTAACGAGTTGGACCCCGCCCCGGTCTATGCCACCCTGAAAACCTGGTTGGAGCAAAAATTTTGAAAAGCGCTACCCATTGAACATCTTGATCCAAGCCCTGGGCCGTGTGCGCCGTCTCTGGCGAGGTGGTCTGCCCTTGCGCAGCACCATGATGCTGGTCATCGTGCTGGGTGTCACCGCCCCTGCGCTGTTGCTGCTGGCGGTAGAGCAGCGGCTGGCCGAAAAGACCCAGAGCCAGCAGCAGGAAAATGCCGAAAGCGCCTTGATGGGTATGGGCAGCGTATCGCTGGTAGATCCTATTTGGGTGGTGGACCGGGTTGCCATCAACACGGTCGCCAGCCACCTGTTGGAAAACCCGCAGGTGATCGCGGTTCGGGTGGACGATGGACAGTCTGATGCCCAAGCCCTGCAGCGCATCCGTGACGGCTATCTGCTGTCGCTGGACGCCGAAACAGCAGACGGCAGGCTTAGCCGCCGAACCACACCGATTCTGCGCGTTGGAGAGCCCCTGGGCACCCTGACCGTGTGGTTTGACATGACCTATGGGCAGGGCGTGCTGCAGCAGCGGCGCAGCCAAATGCTGATGTTGGTGGCGCTGCAAGTGATCGTCAGTCTGTTGATGCTGACGCCCGTTTTGGTGGCGCGCATTTTGCAGCCAATTGAGCGACTCAAGGAACAGGCTACAGCCTTGTTGGACCACGACGCGACTGCCGACTCGTCCGGTTTTGTTTGGAACCGTCGGGATGAGCTGGGCCTGTTGGGCCGCCACCTCAGCCAGGTGCAAAGCCAGCTCGGGGAGTTGTTCAGGCAGTTGGGGGAGAAGAACACGCAGTTGGAGCAACTGGCGATGTATGACCACCTGACCGGTCTGCCCAACCGCGCCCTGTTTACCGATCTGGTGCAGCGTGAAATGCTGCACGCACGCCGTTATAAAGAGCGGTTTGCTGTTTTTTTCATCGATCTGGACCGTTTCAAGGCGGTCAATGACAGCATGGGTCACGCCGCTGGTGATGCCTTGCTGGTGGAAGTCGGGCGCCGCCTGAAGGAGTCGCTGCGTGAGGTGGACGTCGTGTGCCGCCAAAGCGGCGATGAATTCTTGGTGCTGGCCCGTGACATCGTTCAGTGGGAGTTCCTGGTCGAGATGGCGCAGCGCATCCTCAAGGCCATTGAGTTGCCCTTTGTGCTGGAGGGCGGTACGGCCCGCATCTCTGCCAGCATGGGTATCGCGCTGTTTCCGGACGATGCCGAGGATTTTGAAACACTGGTCAAGAGCGCAGACGTGGCGATGTACCAGGCCAAAACTCTGGGCCGGGCGCGCTACAACTTTTTCCACTCAGAGCTCAATGCGCGGTTTCAGGCCAGCATTGAACTGGAACTGGAACTCGACCAAGCCATTGCCGGGGGGCAACTGGTGCTGCACTACCAGCCCCAGGTGGATGCGCATACGGGCAAAGTGGTCGGCGTCGAGGCGCTGGTGCGATGGCAGCATCCCACGCGCGGCTTGCTGTACCCGGGCAGTTTTATCGGCATTGCCGAGGAGTCCGGAAAAATCGCCGCGATGGGGGTTTGGACGTTGGGGGAGGCCTGCCGCCAAATGGCCGATTGGAAGGCGCGCGGGGTGGCAGTGGGCGCCATGTCCGTGAATGTGTCGGCATTGGAGTTCCGCGACCACCGCTTGCTCGACAGTGTGCAGGCGGCCCTGGGGGCCAGCGGGATTGCGCCACAGGAGCTGGAACTCGAGATCACCGAGAGCGTCTTGATGGCGGAGACCGAAACCAGTCAGCGCATCATTGATCTGCTGCGCGAAATTGGCGTGGGCATCGCCATTGATGACTTTGGCACGGGCTACTCTTCCCTGTCGTACCTCAAACGCTTGCGGCCCAACCAGCTGAAGATTGACCAGTCATTTGTCAGCGACGCCAGCACCGACAACGACTCACGTGCCATCATCAAAGGCGTGGTCGGCCTCGCTAACGCCTTGGGCTTGACCGTGGTGGCCGAAGGGGTGGAAACGCCCGAGCAGCAGCTTTTCTTGCGCGAGAGCGGCTGCCACATCTTGCAGGGCTACTACATTGCGCGCCCCCTGCCTGTAGACCAGCTGGAGGCATGGATCGCCAAACGCGTTTAGCGCTGGGCGCGTTGGCGCAGTGCAAACCACCCTAACGCCATGGCAGTCAGGCCCAAGGGCACCAGCGAGCCCCAATTCAAGGTGTTCCAGCCCTGGGTGGTGATGAGGGCGCCGGAGGCAAAAGAGGTCAGCGCGGTGACGGCAAACACCCAAAAGTTGATCGCCGCCTGGGCACGGTCTTTTTCCTCAGGCCGGTAGGCACCCAGGGACAAGGTGGTACCGCCGGTGAATAAAAAGTTCCACCCCACGCCCAGCAAAAACAGGGCCACGACAAACTGGTGCAACTCCACGCCGGACAGCGCAATCGCAATGCAGGCCAGATTGAGCAGTACGCCGACGCCCATGATGGCCACGGGGCCAAAACGCTTGATGAGGTGGCCGGTAAAAAAGCCGGGGGCGAACATGCCAATCACATGCCACTCCAGCACAAAGGCGGCATCGTCAAAGCCCAGTCCGCACTGTTGCATGGCCAGTGGCGTGGCGGCCATCAGCAGGTTCATGACCCCGTAGCCCAGCGCAGAGCCCGCGCAGGCCACGATGAACACCGGCTGAAGCATGATTTCCCACAAGGGGCGCCCGCCGCCGGACGGACCTTTGCTGACCGTGTGCGCCGGGAACTTGACAAACGCCATCAACACCATGGCCAGCAGTGCCACGCCTGCCAGGGCGATGTACGCTCCCGCAAACGGAACCTCCAGCAGGGTGCGTGACCGCGCGGCCAGGTTGGGCCCCGCAATGGCGCCGATCAGGCCACCCGCCATCACCAGCGACACCGCTTTTTCGCGGTGGCTGGGCAGGGCCAGTTCGGCGGCGGCAAAGCGATACAACTGTCCATTGGCGCTGTAGTAACCCGCCACCACCGTGGCCCCGACCAGCAGCCAAAACTGGTGGCTGATCACCGCCCAGGCCGCCACCCCCGCAGACATCATCGCCACCGCTAGCCCAATCTGAAAGGAAATGCGCCGCCCAAAACGGGACTGCGTGCGCGCCACCAAGGGCGTGCTCAGGGCCGCACCCACCACGTAGCCCATCACTGGCAGTGTGGCCATCCAGCCATAAGGTGCCAGGCTTAGTCCGACCAGTCCGTTGATGGCAATGAAGGTGACGTTGTTGGTTAGGAACAGCCCTTGACACAAGGCAAGAAGCCAGAGATTTCGGTTCATTCGTGTATTTTTCAATTAGTTGACCTACATCATCGGACATTTCATGGGGGCCTGCTACCTTCGCGGCTTCAAAGTTTGCCTGCGTTCATCGACATGTTGCCTACCTCCACCGATAGCCCTGGTGCGTCGCCACCTACGGCCGCCCCAGCCACTGCTTTTGAGCTGGTCTGCCCGGCCGGCAGTTTGCCTGCCCTCAAAGCCGCCGTCGACAACGGAGCCGACTGCGTCTATCTGGGCTTTCGTGACGCCACCAATGCCCGCAACTTTGCCGGTTTGAACTTTGATGAAGCGTCCATTAACCTGGGCATCCGCTATGCCCACGACCGGGGGCGCAAAGTGCTGCTGGCACTCAATACCTACCCGCAGGCGGCCAGCCCGCAGGTGTGGCACACCGCCATTGACCGGGCCGCCCGCAGCGGGTTCGACGCGGTCATCCTGGCCGACCCCGGCTTGATGGCCTACGCCAATAAGCACTACCCGAAGCTGCGCCTACATTTGTCGGTGCAGGGCTCGGCCACCAACTACGAGGCCATCAACTTCTACCACCAGCACTTTGGAATCTCCCGCGCGGTGTTGCCCCGTGTCTTGTCCATGACCCAGGTGGCGCAGCTTCGCGAAAAGACGCCGGTCGAGATTGAAGTGTTTGGCTTTGGCAGCCTATGTGTCATGGTGGAGGGGCGCTGCGCCTTGTCTTCCTACGTGACCGGCGAGGCTCCCAACACCCATGGCGTGTGTTCGCCGCCCAAGGCCGTGCGTTGGCTGGAGACGCCCGAGGGCCGCGAGTCGCGCCTGAACGGGGTGCTGATTGACCGTTACGCGCAAGGCGAAAACGCAGGCTACCCCACGCTGTGCAAGGGCCGGTTTGATGTCGGCGACGAGCACGACTACTACGCCATTGAAGAGCCCACCAGCCTGAATACGCTGGAGTTGTTGCCGCAACTGATGAAGATCGGTGTGCGTGCCATCAAGATTGAAGGCCGTCAGCGCAGCCCGGCCTACGTGGCGCAGGTCACCAAGGTTTGGCGCGAGGCTATCGACAACTGCCTTGACAACCCGCACCGCTACTCGGCCAAGCCGGCCTGGATGAGCAGCCTGGACAAGGTCGCAGAAGGACAACAACACACCTTGGGGGCCTACCACAGGCCATGGAAATGAAACTTGCTTTAGGACCTCTGCTGTACTACTGGCCGCATGAGACGGTGGTGGACTTTTACGCGTCCATTGCCAAGACCCCTGTCGATATTGTTTACCTGGGCGAAACCGTGTGTTCACGCAGGCGGGAATTGCGCTTGGCCGATTGGCTTGCCATTGCCACGCACCTGATCGAGGCCGGCAAAGAGGTGGTGATGTCCACCCAGGTGCTGATCGAGTCCGGCTCGGACGTGACCACCTTACACAAGATAACCGACATGTCGGCCCAGGGTGACTTCATGGTCGAGGCCAATGACATGGGCGCGGTGCACTGTCTGCAGGGCAAGGTGCCCTTTGTGGGCGGGCCGCACCTGAATATTTACAACGCACCCACCTTGCAGTGGATGGCACCGCTGGGCATGCAGCGCTGGGTCATGCCACTGGAGATGGGGCGTGATGACCTTGCCCTAATGCAGCAAGGTCGCCCCGCGGGCGTGCAGACCGAGGTGTTTGCCTATGGCCGCATGCCGCTGGCGTTTTCGGCGCGCTGCTTCACCGCGCGGCATTGCAACTTGCCCAAAGACGATTGCCAGTTTCGCTGCATTGAGCACCCCGATGGACTGCTGCTGCGCACACAGGAAGACGAAGGGTTTCTCGTGATCAACGGCATCCAGACCCAGTCGGCCAAGGTTTACAACCTGCTGCCCGAGCTGGGCGCCATGCGGGCACTGGGCGTGGATGTGGTGCGGGTTAGCCCGCAGGCGCAGCACACGCCTGAGATTCTCCAACTGTTCCATGGCGTGATGACGCAGCAAACCCCGACGGATGCCGCCATGCTGACGATCGTGGGGCTAATGCCCGACCAGCCGTGCAACGGCTACTGGTACGGCAAGCCAGGCCTGGAGCATCTGGCGGCTCAGACAGAGCACGCTTAAGCAAGCCTAAAGCCTGAAGGAATTTCCTATGAGCACCACCCCGTTCTTGCTGCCCAAACCCTTGGGTGATCTGTTGTCCCGCTTGCCTGCGTACCCCGGTTCCTTGCTGTTTGTGACGGCCTTGAACCTGGCATTGGCCAAAAACCTGGCACCCGACGTCACGCAGATGCTGGTGGGCAAAAAAATGCGCTTGCGGGTGACCGATGCCCAACTCACCTTTGATTTCGAGTGGCAGGGTGGGCGCTTTACGGCCTGCCACAACAAGGCCGAGGCCAACCTCACCATCAGCGCCAGCGCGCATGACTTCATGCTGCTGGCACGCCGCCAGGAAGACCCGGACACGCTGTTTTTTAACCGTCGCCTTTCCATGGAGGGCGATACCGAGCTCGGCCTGTTGGTCAAAAATACCATTGATGGCATCGAGTTGCCCGTGTTCAACCTGGAACGCTTCAAACCGGCCCAAGTGCTGGAGCGGCTGAAGTCCCGCTTCAAGCCGCGCTGAATAACAGCCGATTCCCAGCTGAATTCCAGCCCTTGCGTTCATGCACTTAGCCCATTCGTCGCCGCCCAAGCGCATCATCGTAGCCATCTCGGGGGCCAGCGGCGCAGTCTACGGCGTGCGCCTGTTGCAGGTGCTGGCCGCCTTGGGGAATGTACAAACCCACCTGACGGTGTCGGACGCGGGATTTTTGAACTTGCGCCAAGAGCTGGACATGGGGCCCACGGACGTTGCGGCCTTGGCCTATATGGTGCACCCGGTGCGCGATGTGGGCGCGGCGATTGCCAGTGGGTCGTTCCAATGCGACGGCATGGTGGTGGCCCCCTGCTCCATGCGCACGCTGGCCTCCATCGCCCACGGCTTGTCCGACAACTTGATATCCCGCGCCGCCGACGTGGTGCTGAAAGAGCGCCGCCGCCTGATTTTGATGGTGCGTGAAACCCCCCTGAATCTGGCCCATTTGCGCAACATGACCAGCGTGACCGAGATGGGCGGCATTGTGTTTCCGCCGGTGCCCAGCTTCTACCACCGCCCGCAAAGCATTGCCGAACTGGTCGACCACACCGTGAGCCGGGTGGTGGATTTGATGGGCATGCCCCAGGTGCATGCCCCGCGCTGGGGTGGGATGAAAATCCATGGCCTACCGTGATCTGCGGGAGTTCATCGCCCAGCTGGAGCAACTGGGCGAACTCAAGCGCGTGAGTGCTTCTGTCTCCCCGCATCTGGAGATGACTGCCCTGTGCGACCGCACGCTGCGTGCCGGGGGTCCGGCGCTGCTGTTCGAGAACCCGACCGGCCACAGCATGCCGGTGCTGGGCAACCTGTTTGGCACCACCCGCCGCGTCGCCTTGGGCATGGGCGTGGCCGATGTGAGCGAGGTACGCAAGTTTGGCCATGTGCTGGCCATGCTCAAGGAGCCCGAAGCGCCCAAGGGCTTCAAGGACCTGATGGGCATGAGCGCCCTGGTCAAGACCCTGTGGAACATGGCACCCAAAGAGCAACGCAGCGCGCCCTGCCAGGAGGTGGTGTGGGAAGGCTCCGACGTCGACCTGGCCCGCTTGCCCATCCAGCACTGCTGGCCAGGTGATGTGGCCCCGCTCATTACCTGGGGGCTGGTCATCACGCAGGGCCCGCACAAGGCACGGCAAAACCTGGGCATCTACCGCCAGCAGGTGCTGGCCCGCAACAAGGTCATCATGCGCTGGTTGCCCCACCGCGGCGGTGCGCTCGATTTCCGGGAGCACGGGCTGCAAAGTCCCGGCCAGCCTTACCCGGTGTGTGTGGCGCTGGGGGCTGACCCGGCCACCATTTTGGGCGCGGTCACGCCGGTGCCCGACAGCCTGTCGGAGTACCAGTTTGCTGGCCTGCTGCGTGGCAGCCGCACCGAAGTGGTCAAGGCGCTGGGCAGCGAATTGCGCGTGCCCGCCAGTGCCGAGATCGTGCTCGAAGGCCACATCTACCCAGACGCAAAACACGCCAGCGGATTCGACCATGCGGTCGAAGGCCCGTACGGTGACCACACCGGCTACTACAACGAGACCGCCGAGTTCCCGGTGTTCACCATTGACCGCATCACGCTCAAAAAAGAGCCGATCTACCACTCCACCTACACCGGCAAACCGCCCGACGAGCCCGCCATGCTGGGGCTGGCGCTGAACGAGCTGTTTGTGCCGCTGCTGCAACGCCAGTACCCCGAGATCACCGACTTCTACCTGCCGCCCGAGGGCTGCAGCTACCGCATGGCGGTGGTCAGCATCAAGAAGTCCTACCCCGGCCACGCGCGGCGGGTCATGTTTGGCATCTGGAGTTTTCTGCGCCAGTTCATGTACACCAAGTTCATTGTGGTGGTGGACGAGGACATCAACATCCGCGATTGGAAGGATGTGATCTGGGCCATCACCACCCGAATGGACCCGACGCGCGACACCCTGCTGGTCGACAGCACCCCCATTGACTACCTCGACTTCGCCTCCCCGGTCAGCGGCCTGGGCAGCAAGATGGGCATGGACGCCACCAACAAGTGGCCGGGCGAAACCATGCGTGAATGGGGCCGCACCATGCAGATGACGCAGGAGGTCACGGCCCGGATGGAGCAGGTTTGGCAGGGTTTGGGTTTATAAGCTAAATCGGGCTGTAGCCCCCGTGGAATGTGCGCGGGCAGCTATCAATTAAGGAGTATTGGATCTGCCGCGCACGTTCAGTCGTGTGCCGGCGACAGTACCCGGGCCACGCCGCCCAGTACTTTCTTCTTCTCATAGGGCTTGATGATCCAGGCAATGACACCTGCCTCCTTGCCTTGCGTTTTCATCAGGGCGCTGGTCTGGGTGGTTAGCATGAAGATGGGTATGTGGATCAGCTCCGGGTCCTTGTGCAGTTCCCGGCACATGGTCAGGCCGTCCATTTCCGGCATGTTGACATCACAGAAGATGAGGGCAATGTTTTGGGTATTGCCTTCCATCATCTTGATGCCCTCGAGGCCGTTTTCAGCTTCGAAAACTATATAGCCCTCGTTGACCAGATCTGCCTTGAGTTGTGCCCGAACCGTTTCCGAGTCATCGACAATGAGTATGTTTGCCATCCCGTGTTCCTTTGTTGCTCTATTCGTGGTCCGACTTGTTTTGGTTGCGTCCATTGCGCTTGGCCTCATACAGATAAGTATCGGCCCGATGCATAAAGGTCTCCAGAGTCTCGCCGGGTTTGTACCCTGCGGTTCCGCCGCTGATCGTGACCGATATCACCGCCGTACCCAGGTCAATCCGCAGGGCCTGCACCGCTTGGCGCACGCGCTCTGCCAGTTCACGGGCAAGCGGTGCCGCGCGGGGGATGAACACGACAAATTCTTCGCCCCCAAACCGGATTGGAATGTCGTGCGCAGCGGCCTGCTCCAGCAGCACCTGCGCCACCTGGCTCAGCACCAGGTCGCCGTTTTTGTGGCCGTGGCTGTCGTTGACCTTTTTGAAGTTGTCGATGTCAAAAATCGCCATTGACACCTCGGGCAGGGTGCCTGCGCGGTGCCTGGCAAGCAGGGCATCGACCGCGTCCTTCATGTACAAGCGCGTGAACAAGCCGGTGAGCGGGTCATGGATGGCACTCTCGTAGAGTGCCAGACTGGTCTCGCGCTCCTTGGCTGCCAGCGATATGTCGCGCTCGGCATTCACCACCGCTGTGCGGTCCTCCAAAATGATGAGCAACTGGGCCACCGTCTGGTTGAGCACGATGGGCTGGTAGGTGATGCGGAAATGGCGGACCTCGTCACTTGTCTGGCCGACCTGATGGCAGACCTCCGACGGGAATAGGCGGCTGTAGTGCTCATATTCCAATTGTGATTTGCCCAGGCAATCGGTCACGGCCTTGGCACCCAGGCGGGCGTTCTCGTCCATCCGGGCCAGCGCGGGCTTGAACAGAACGTCGTTAACGTGCTGGCCGGCCAGGTCATCGCGGTCCAGCATGGCCGACAAATAGCTGGAATGGGGCGTGCTCAGTGTGCCGTTCGAGTTCAGGGTGAATATGCCCAGTGGAATGCTGGTGAAGACCTCTACCAGCCGCCGCTCCGTGGCACGCATCTCGGACATGTCATGGCCGAACACCGACAGCAGTTGCCCCTCGGCCTTGTTGCGCACGTCCATCCAGGTCAATATCCAATGAAAGGGTCTGCCCGCCTCCAGGCCGTCGGTGCCTCCGGTGATCATGTCCAACTCGAAACGCACTGCGCCGGCCGTGGCCCCGCTGGTCACCACTTTCTTGACATGCCGGGCGAAAATTTCCCAGTTCTTTGGCTGGAAGTACCTGGACAGCGGGATGCGCAACGCCGCTTCTTGCGCCAACCCAACCAGGCCCACGAACTCCAGATTGGCGCGCAGCACTTCATGCTGCTCATTGACGATGAGGAAGACACCCGGCATCTGGTCAATGACGGATTCGGTGTGCGTGTTGGCTTCGTCCAGCAGCAAGAGCATCTTGTGCGATGCCTGCAAGTCGAGATTGATGTTTGACATTACAGGAAGTCCATTTCTTCGTCGTCTGGGGTGTCGGCGATCACGTAATTCAGCAAGGACTCCAGTTGCTTGTGGTCCAGTATTTCCATCACGGCACTGCAGGCAATGGTGTGGTCGCCGGCTTGCAGGGTCCAGAAATCGGAGAAGCTGACGGTGGGCCGGTCCTTTTCCTGGTAGTCGGCGAACACCTCGTAAAAACCGCGCGCCTGCTGCGGCAGGCTGATGCCCAGATCGATCTGCAAGTCCTCAAACAGCGTGACGATCTTGCCGGCGACCAGGTTGCAGTATTCCTTCATGTAGTCAACGGCGCGTCGGTCCGAGATCTGCTGTGCCGAAACGCCGCCAAAAATACGCGACGCCAAGGCGCGTGCCGTATCCATGTTGTAGTGCGCCTTGAGTCGCGACTGCGCGGAAAAGCGCACCAATTCGCTTAGTTTCGCCTTGATTGCAGGCAACTGGGATCAGTCGTCATTCATCGTCATTCACCGGTTGGGTGGAAAGATTGGCTGCACTAGCATAACCCCGCCATTGCGACAGGATCGTGACGGCCGCCTTCCTGGGCCCGCTACAGTTTGCCGGGCGTGCGCAGGGGCATTTCCAGGGTGAACGTGCTGCCGCTTCCCGGCGATGACGTCGTTTTGAGGGTGCCGGCCAAGATATTGGTGGCAATACGGTGGCAAATCGACAAGCCAAGCCCCGACCCGCCTTGACCGAGCTTGGTCGTGAAGAACGGATCGTAAATGTGTACCAAGGTCACCGAGTCCATGCCGACCCCGTCATCGATGACGCTGAGGCTTAGCTGAGCGTTTTTGGTTGTGGCGGTAAGGGTGATGGTGCCGGACACTTGGCCGGCGAAGGCATGCAGCACCGCGTTTTGAATCAGATTGGTCACGATCTGTCCTAGTGGGCCGGGAAAGCTGTCGCACAGGATGCCCTGGGGGATGGCATTGATGAGTTGCCATGGCTTTGAACGCAGACCGGGTCGCAAGGAACAAATCACGTCCTCGACCATCTCTTGAAGATCGAATTCCCGGCGGCGCTCGGAGGTCTGGTCGACCGCCACCTGTTTGAAGCTGGCGATCAATGTGGCCGCGCGGTTGACTGAGCGGTCAATCAACTCGGCCATCGCGGTGATGCCACCCAAACTGCTGGCCATCTCGGAGCGTTTGAGGGTGCCGGCTTGAAAGGCCGCGTCCAGAGTCTTGGCCTGCTCAATCAGGGTGGAGGCAACGGTTACGGCATTGCCGATGGGGGTGTTGAGCTCGTGCGAAACTCCGGCAACCATGGACCCTAGCGAGGCCAGTTTTTCCGACTGAATCAGGTCACCCTGGGATTGTTTGAGGTGCTCCAGTGCCTTCGACAACTCGGCGGTGCGTTCTGTCACGCGCAACTCCAGAGTTTCTGCCAGTTGGGCCAGGGCCTCGTACTGCCGGCGAACCCTTAGGGCCGTCACCACTCCCGCTGCCGCTGAAACAGCGATCATGCAGGCACTCACAATGGCATAGGTATAAGCCGGCCGCAGCGGCGCGAAAGCGTATCCGGTGGCGTGCAGCCAATACACGCCGCCCACGCCGACGACTTGCATGGCTGCCAAAAGCGCAGCCTGGCGCGCACCCAGCAGCCAGCCGCACAGGATGGTGAGCAGCGGCAGCAATTGAACCGTGGCGCCATACAGACCGGAGACGCGGCTGCTGGACTCCAGTACCAGTAGGGTCGTGCCCCACAACTGGACGATGGTGGCATTGCGCAAACGGCCTCGCCACACCAGTGCCAGCACCCCCAAATTGAGCGCCATGAACCACGGTGCATTGCCCTGGGGCACCTCGCCCTCCCTCAGTAATCCCGCCACCAAAAGAATGGCACCAGCACAGACCCCCAGCACGGCCATTAGGCGGACGATTTGCAGACCGCCCTGTTCAGCGATCGCCTCGTTGCTGGTGAATTTGTCAACGCTCTGCGTCATTGCGGCCCCTTTGATCACTTGAATTCTGCCATGAATCTTACAAGGCAGCGTGAAAAAACAAGCCAAATCAGCCTCTAGCCCTCGTGGAATATGCGTGAGCAGCTATTCATTTCATAGCATTCAGGACTGCTTGACTGGCGGTTCAGGCGGCCGTCATCCACAAAGTGACCGTGGTGCCTTGGCCAAGGCGACTCTCGATTTGAACCGTGCCGCCGTGCAGCTCGACAATTTCCTTGACGATGCTCATGCCAAGCCCGGTACCCGGAATGCTGCCTGACGCATCGGCACGGTAGAAGCGCTCATATACCCTTGCCGTCTGGTCCGGCGTCATGCCCAGGCCCTGGTCGGTGATCCGGATGCCCACCTGCTGCTGCGCATTGGCGTCGGCCGATGGAGCGCCCTGGCCCACCAGTGTTATCTGCACCCCACCGCCTGCGCGCGAGTACTTGTAGGCGTTGGACAAGATGTTGCGCACCGCCTGCATCATCTTGCCCTGGTCGGCCAGAACCCAGTGCTGGCCGCGTGGCGCGTCCACTAACGCCGGCGTTTGACCTGCCGGAACGCCGAAGTCTGCCACGACCTCCTGCAGCAGCTGACCGACATCGGTGTGGACCAAATCAAAATCCTTGCCGCGTTGTTCCTCAATGCGCACCAGATCAAGCAGCTCATTGATGATCGTAATCATCAAGGCCGACTGGCGGTGAATGATGCCCAGGAAATCGCGGCGCTCGTCCACCGCAAATTCGCGTGCAATCATCAGCTCTGCATAGCCGTAAATGCTGACCATGGGGGTACGCAACTCGTGGGCCGCATGCGACAGGAACACGCTCTTCATGCGGTCGACCTCGGTTTCGTGCGTGACATCACGGAAGTAAAGAATCTGCGACACCGAATCGGTGTCCGCCAAGCGCATGCCCACCTCAAGCACGCGCATGCCTGGGCCGGCCAGGTCCATCAGCACGCGGCCCCCTGGGCCCGTGCCGGCACCGCTTGCTCCCGCCACTTTGGCCCGCGCTTGCAGGGCCCACTCTTTGATCTCGGCTATACCGGGGAACTGTGCCGGGTCGCCACACAAGCCCGCCAGCAACGAAGAAAAATCATCCTGCGCCATGCCGATGATGTGCTGGTGCACCAGACCCGTCATGCGCAGGAAGGTCGGGCTGGTGTATTTGACGCGGCGCTGGGCATCAAAGGACACAATGCCGTCAGGGCTGAGGTGAAAAATGGAGTCGAGCTGCTCGGTGTGTTCCCGCACCCGCGACAGCGCCGACTCCAGCGCGAGTTGGTTTTTTTCGAGAAAACAAATGTCACGGTAGCCCCTCAGGCAGGTGTGCATCAGGGTGTACATCGTGAGCGACGTCAGCTCGGTCTTTTCCTTGTAGTCATTGATGTCATAGCCCGCAATGACTTCGCGCTGCGGTGCCGAGCCAGGCTGACCGGTTCTCAGGACAATACGGATCTTGTGATTGTTGAGCACCTCACGCACATGGCGAACCACGTCCAGACCGGAGCAGTCGTCCTCCATCACCACGTCAAGCAGCATCATGGCGGCATCCGGATGCGCCTGCGCCACCAATTTCGCCTCTTTGCCGCTGTAGGCATTGACCATCTGGATGCCGCGTCCTTCAAAGCGGAAATCGCGCAGCGCCAGACTGGTGAGCTCGTGCACGGACGGGTCGTCGTCCACCACCAGCACCTTCCATGGCGCTTGCAGCTCATCTGTGGCGTTTGGCGCCGCCAAAGGGGGCTCTGCAAAGACCAGATAATCGTCAGATTCCATGATGAACACTGCGCTCGCTACGAAAAAAGCTAACGGTAGCGCAAACGTGTGACGGGCTGATTACCCGACATCGAACGGCAACGGACGGATTAAAAATCCTAGCGCATTGGGGGAATTCCGACTGCACGGGTGTTCGCACGGGCTACCTGCCGGTGGTCAGCACAGTCACCACTTGCCAAAATCAGCAATCACTTCCGCGGCATAGGTCGACGGGTCGCGCAGACCAATATCGATTTCTCCTTTTAACAAGGCCAGTACTTCGGGGAACTGCGCGAGATTGCGTTGATCGGCCATGTCTTCGAGCTCCTTGGCCAATTCCACGATGATGCTGCCCGGCCAGATGTAAGCAGCGCTGCCCTTGATGCCATGCAAGCCAATGGCTGCGGTGTTGGTGTCACCCGCTGCCATGGCGGCGTCAATTTCTGCAAGCCTTGCGGGAATTTGCACACGGAACACCGCAATCATGCGCGACTGGAGGTCATCCGCACGCTTGGTAGTGGGGTCCGCTGCCACGGGTTTTGGTGCCGCAGAGAAACCGGGGGCGGCTGCAGGGGCGGCTGTGGAGTTTGACGACGCTTCGGCTGAAGTGGCATCCAGGTTCAGCAGGGCATCCAGCCCAGCCAGATCATTGAAATCTGGCGTGGTTGCGGTGGATTCCTCACTTTGACTTGGGCGCGGGTGCAGGGTCTTGCCCGCCTGCAAGCTCAGATCAATCACCCTGGACAAGGCTTGGTGCACTGCAGCTTCATCGACCGGCTTGCCCAGGAAGTCATCCATGCCGGCTTCGGTGCAGCGGCGACGGTCTTCATCCGAGACATTGGCCGTCAGCGCCACAACCTGGATGGATGGGTTCAGGAAAACCATGTCCTGGTGGCTGCCTTGGCGCAAGTGGCGAGTGGCTTGCAGCCCGTCCATCACCGGCATGCGCAAGTCCATCAGCACCACGTCGTACTGTTTGCTTGCGAGGGCTTCCAGCGCGAGGTGCCCGTTGTCCGCAAAATCAACCTGGTGACCCATGGCAGTGAGAAACGATTCAATGACCATTTGATTGGTCACCACATCTTCAGCACACAACACGCGCAATTGCCATTCGTGCGGCGCATACGCTTCGGTGGCGGCACGGATGGGGGCTTGCCCTAACTCCAGCAGCGCGTCAAAGTAAAAAATGCTGCCACGTCCGACCACACTGCGCACCCCAATCTGCCCGCCCATCAGTTCAATCAGTTGGCGAGCAATCGCCAGGCCCATTCCGGCTCCGTCGAACCGGCGCGAACTTGACATGTCCTCTTGTTCAAACTTCTTGAACAGTCGAGCCTGCGCGCCGGAGCTAATGCCCAGGCCTGTGTCAACGACCTCAAACTGCAGGTGGCATAAATCCAGATAGCCTTCAAGCATCTGCACATTGAAAGTCACGCTGCCTTGTTCCGTAAATTTGATGGCATTTCCGATAAGTTGCAACAACACCTGGCGAAGCCGTATGGGATCTCCGCGCAGATAGGGTGGCAGGCGAGTGTCGATCTGGATGTGAAACTCCAGCCCCTTGGCGGTGCACTGCAGGCGATAGACCAAAAGCGCGGCTTCCAACTCCCGGCGCAGGTCAAAGTCCTGTATTTCTAGACTGAACTTGCCCGACTCCAGCCGGGACAGATCCAGCAGATCTTCGAGCAGCACCTGCAAGGACTGGGCATTTTCCAGCGCAGTGCCCATGCGCTGACGGGCATCAGGAATTGCCGAGGCTTTGAGCCCCAACTTCAAGCCCCCCACTATGCCCGCCACAGGCGTGATCAGTTCGTGGGTCATCATGGCAAGAAATTCGGATTTAACCCGGCTTGCATCCTCCTTGTCGCGATGCGCCTGCAGGAGACTTTCTTCCACCCGTGCCGATTCAGCAATATCACGAATGCTGCAAACGATCCAGATCTGATCGCCCCACAGCACGGTGCCGAGCCCGACTTCGACTGGGCGCTCTCCCGTATTTGTCAGCACCGTGAGCTCGTACCGGGTGTCTGAAGTGGGCTCTGGAACCCCTGCCCGTGCAGCGTCAACCAGCTGCGCCTGCCGCTCCAGCCAGACCCAGCGCAGATTTGCGGCGAAAAGTTCTGCAACCGGTTTGCCCAGCATCGCATTGCGTTCAAAACCAAACAGACTTTGCGCAGCGTCGTTGACCAAAGCGACGTTGCCGTCTGTGTCGCAGACTATTAGCGCCGCCGGCGCCCGGGAAAAAAGGCCATGAACCAGCTGGTCTGCCAGGCCGTGCTGGGGTGACTCGGCTAAGGGCAATTCCGCATCGGTGTGTTTACGACCGACGCGCCAACCCACCCAAGCCGACATCATGCCGACACAGGCGATTGCCACCCAATTAGCCACGCTGATTTCTGTATCCACCGAGCCAGTATAAAGTGGCAAGTTGACAGCTGGCCAAACTTTCAGGAGCACCCCGGGCGATCAGCGGTGGGCTGACTGATATCGCCAACACACGGGATCCATCACCACATCAGGGCCGCTCGCGCTCCGCCAAACGGCGCTCAATGTCGGCCAGCACCGGAGCCAGGTCGGCCACGCTGTCGATCACGTAATGGGCACCGGCCGCCTTGAATTCAGGTGTCACCTTGTTGCGAATAGTGGTCAACTCTTCCGGAGTCGCGGCTTGGTACTGGGCTAGGGTCAAGCCGGCAGGACTGCCCGACAGCGCCAAGCCCACGGTCCACATGCCGGCGCTCACGCCCTCAGCAATACCGGGCAGCGTGTCGTCTACCTTGACACAATGTGCCACGTTGCCCACCTTGAGTTCCATCACGCATTGCAACGCCATCCAGGGCCCGGGGCGTGCGCCAGCGGTCAGGTCGTCTGCGCACACGGTGCAATCAGGGCTATAGCCTTTGGCGGCGGCCTCCACCATCAGCCTATCCATCACCTGACGGGGGTAGCCGGTGGTGGAACCGATTTTGAAGCCCTGCTCGCGCAGCGCGGTGACGGTGGCCAGCGCGCCGGGGATGAGGTCGCAGTGCGTGCCCACGCGCTCGACCTGCAATGGCAGAAAAGTGCGGTACAGGTGGTCAATGTCGTCATGGCCCATGGGCTTGCCAAACTGGGCTTGCCAGCGCGCGCCGATCACCGGGTCTTTGCCCAGGGCTTCAATGTGTTGCCACTTGCCCAAGCCCATGGGGCCGCGTGCCTCGTCCAGCGTGAGCTTGAAATCGTAGGCGGCGGCAAAGGCGTCGACAAAAATCTGCGTGGGCGCGAACGAGCCAAAATCGACAATGGTGCCGGCCCAGTCAAAAATAACGGCTTCGAGGGTATGTTGCATGCGAGTGTGTCCTGTTGGATGTGTCAAGTTAACCGGTGGATTTGGTGGCGCGCGCGTGGGCGCAGGCCTGGAGAAAAGCGGGGGCAAACGGGTCAATGTGCAGCGAACGGGCAGGGTCAAGCCGGCTGGTGTCGATGAATGGCGTTTCGCCGCAAACCAGCTCGGCAATCAGCCGCCCGACCCCGCCGGAGTAGGTGATGCCCGAGCCGTTGCAGCCGGTGGCCACCAGCAAGCCGGAGATAGCAGCGCTGGCACCCACAATCGGTTGACCGTCCGGCGTGTAGTTGCTCGGGCCGGTGATGTAGTGCGCAATGCCCAGCCGCTCGATCGCCGGGAAGTAGCGGCTCAGGGGCTCAAACGCATCCGCGAGGTTGGCCCAACCGTCTGGGTCTGCAGCATCAAAAACGAAGCCTTGCAGGTCCTCGGGCAACTCGCGTGGGTCTGCCACGGCGGGTGCGCTTTCGCGGGCACCGAACAAGAGCGCGCCAACTTCCGGGCGGGCGTAGGCGCGAATGGCGCTCATGAACACGATAGGGCCACCCGGGGCAAACTCGGGGGCCCGCTCTGTAATCCAATACTGGCTGCGCACCGGTGCCATGGGCAATGGCAAACCGAGCGGGGCGCTGAGCAGATTGCTCCACGCTCCGGCGGCGTTCACCACAAAGCGTGCTGGCAGCACCGCGCCGCCTTTTAGTGCGACACCCGTCACCGCGCCGGCCTGATGCGCAATACTCGCCACGTTAATACCCTGTTGCAGTTTGGCGCCCATCTGTTGCGCGCCGCGCAGGTAGGCGCTGGACAGCAGGTAGGGGTCCACAAAGCACTCGTCCGGGAAGTAGGCGGCCACCTCAAAGGCCTCGGGGTTGAGCCAGGGGGACTGCGCCAGCACCTGCGCCTTGTCCTGCCAATGCCCCCGAATGCCTGCTGCCGTGCAGTCAGTCAACAGCCTGGCTAGCGCCGCTTGCTGGGCCAGAGTCCCCAAGTGCAGCGCACCCACGCGGTGGCAGCCGACCTCCTCGCCAAAGTCGGATTGGAGCAGCGCAATGGCGGCCAGCGTCTCGCCCGCTAGTGCTTGCAGAGCCGGGTCGGAGCGCACCTGTGTGACCAAGCCCGCCGCCCGGCTGGTCGCAGCACTGGCAGGCGGCTGGCGATCGACGATCAGCACCCGCTGCCCCAGGCCTTTGCGCCCCAAGGCCCAGGCAATGGCCGCGCCAAAGATGCCGCAGCCGATAATCAGAATGTCGCGTTGCACGAAAAGACCAGCTCCGATTCAAGGTGCGGCGAGCACGCCCATTTCGGCCAAGGTCGCCGCGATGGCGTCCACCACATGCACCATGTCCTGCGGTGTGAGCGCGCCTATGCAACCCACGCGGAAGGTTTCAATCTGGGTGAGCTTTCCGGGGTAGAGGATGAAGCCCCGCGCGCGTACGCCGTGGTAGAAGGCCTGAAAGACATAGGCCGCATGCAGGGGCGCGTGAAAGGTCACGATGATGGGTGCTTGCGCGTGGGCGGGTACATAAGGCAACAAACCCAGCCGTGCCATGCCTTGCGTCAGGGCCTGGCAGTTGGCCCGGTAACGCGCACCGCGGGCCACCAGGCCGCCTTCTTCCTGGTATTGGGCCAGCGCCTCGTGCAGTGCTACCACCACATGCGTGGGTGGCGTAAACCGCCACTGGGTGGTTTTCTGCATATAGGTCCATTGGTCATGCAAGTCCATGGCCAGCGAATGGCAGTTGCCTGCACTGGCCTCCAGCTTGGCACGCGCGGCAATCACAAAGCCGATGCCCGGAACGCCCTCCAGGCACTTGCCGGACGCGGCAATCAGGGCATCAAACGGCATGCTGCGCACGTCAATCTCGATTGCACCAAATGAGCTCATGGCGTCAATGATCAGGCCGCGCTGTTGGCGCGCCACGGCGGCGGCAATTTCCGGCAGCGGATTCAAAACGCCGGTACCGGTTTCGCAGTGCACCAGCGCCACATGGCTGATGCGCGGGTCAGCCAGTAACGCGGCCTCAATCGCCACCGGGTCAAAGGGGCTGTCTTCCGCACTGGGCAATTCCACCGCCTCACGCCCCAGGATCCTCAGTATTTTTACGATGCGGGCACAGTATGCGCCGTTGCTAGGCACCAGTACTTTGCCCCCGCGCGGCACCAGCGTGCCTAGAGCCGCTTCGACCGAGAAAGTGCCTGAGCCCTGCAGCGGTACGCACACATGGCTGTCGGCCCCGTGAACGATGTCCAGCAGTTGGCGACACACCTCAGCGGTGATGCGGTTGAAGCTAGCGTCCCATGAACCCCAGTCGTGCAGCATGGCCTGTTTAGTGCGCAGGCTGGTGGTCAGCGGGCCGGGGGTCAGCAAAAGCGGGTCGCGGTCAATGGCGTACATGGTGGGGGCTCCTCAACAATCAACGGGTCAGCTGGCGCCATGCTTGGTGGCGGCGCAGCAGAAAGTGGGTGGCGATGGAATACAGGACGCTCACAAAAATAGTGGTCAGCACGATCAGCGTTGCCATGGCCGCGGCGGGCCCCAGGTCGCCGGATTCGTCCAGATGCAGGATGGACACCGACGCCGGCATATTGCCCGGTGCGTACAAGAACACCAGCGCCGACACCGTGGTCATGGCGTTGATGAACAGGTAGCGCGCGATCTCCAGCACCGCAGGCAGGCAGATCGGCAAGGTCACGCGCCAAAAAGTTGTAAGTTGCGACACCCGCAGTGAGGCCGACACCGCCTCGAACTCACGGTCAATGCTTTTCAGGGCAGTCAGCGCGCTCAGGTGACAGGAGGTGTAGTAATGCACCACGTTGGCCAGCACCATGATGGCAAATGTTTGGTACAAGCCGTTCAGCGGGTTGCCGGGCGCGTTGAAGAACAGGATGTAACCAATGCCCAGCACCAGCCCGGGCACGCCCATGGGCAAAATGGCCAGCCCACGAATCAGGGGACGCAGCCACGCTGGGCCGGTGTTGGTTTTTTCCACCAGGTACGCAGTGACAAAAATGAAGGGCGTGCCAACCAGCGCCGTCAGTGCGCCTAAGGTCAAACTATTGAGGTAGGCATTGAGCACGCCGGCCTCAGCCAGACCAAACAGGTAGTGGTCCAACGTTAGCTCCAGGTTATACGGCCATAAGCGCACCAAAGACGTGTAGGCCGCCATGCCCAACATGGCCAGCATGATCACACCCACGACGGTGCAATACGCCAATAGCGGCAGGTCGCGCCGTCGGTCGGGCCGCGGCACATACGGTACCGCGCGGGCACTCAGGCTGGCATGTTGTTTACGCTGGATATACCAATCAGCAGCAAACGCCAACAGCACCGGTGCGAGCAGTAGCAAAGCCACCACCGCCCCACGGCCAAAGTTATGCATGCCCACAACCTGAATGTAGATTTCCACTGCCAGCACAGGGAAGTTGCCACCAATCACTTTGGGGATGCCAAACTCACTGACCGAATAAGAAAAAACCACCAGCGCAGCACTGATCAAACCGTACTTGGCGCTGGGCAGGGTAATGGTGAGGAACTTGCGCCAGCGTGAGGCACCGAGTGCGTCCGCAGCCTCGTACAGACGGCCGTCGGTGGTCGCCAGCGCCACCACCAGCAGCATCAGAGCATGGGGAAAGCTGGCATACACGGTGGCCATGGTGATGCCAATCGGACCATAGACCGAGTGCCCCCCCAGCCAACTTTTGAGCACGCCCTGGGTACCAAACCATTGAATAAAGGCAATGGCACCGACCAATGATGGCCCGGCCAGCGCCGACAGGCCCACAATGCGCCACATACCGGTCAGCGGCAGGCAGGCCCGTTGCAATCCGTAGGCGTAAAGAAAGGCCAGCGGCACCGTGATCAATGTCACCAGCGCGGCGACCCACAGAGTGTTCCAGGTTGCCGTGGCCACGCCGGGCGTGCTGGCAAAGTCGATGAAACGCGAAAAGCTCAAATGGCCCTGGTCGTCCAGCACGCTACCTATCAGCAAGGCACCCAGCGGGGCCAGCATAAAAACGCACAAGGCCACCGCACTGAGCAGCAGCAGGGCCGCAGGTCCCTTGGTGTTCATGCGGATTGCGGCATCGGGCGCAGCTGCTCAGGGGGAATGCTGACCCGTAGCAATGCACCCGGCTGGATCGGGCGCCCCTCGAGATAGTTGCTGGAAAACTGTGCCACCAGCGGTTTGGCTTGCCCCATGTCGGCCTCTAGCGTGACAAGGTAGCTCGAGCCCAGGAATTCAGATTTGCTGACTGTGGCGGTGAAGCTGTTTTCTGGCGTATCCGTGATGCCGTGCAGGCAGATATCTTCAGGGCGCACATAAAAGCGGTGCGCCACATGGCCGGGCACGACGCTTGCGCAGCGCAAGCGCACCTCGCCGAATTGCATAACCGATTGGTCCTGTCGTGTGGCATCCAGCAGGTTTCCGCGGCCAATGAAGTCGGCCACAAATTCATTGCAGGGCGAACGGTAAATATCTTGTGGCGTACCGATTTGCTGAACCCGCCCGCTCTTCATAACCACGATGCGATCCGCCATCGATAGGGCTTCTTCCTGGTCGTGCGTCACCATCAGCGTGGTGATGCCCAGTTTGGATTGCAGATGCCGGATTTCCGAGCGCAGGCGCACCCGCTCTATCGCGTCCAGTGCCGACAAGGGCTCGTCCAGCAGCAACAGACGCGGCGATGTCGCCAGTGCACGGGCAAGCGCCACCCGCTGCTGCTGCCCGCCGGACAGCTGGGCGGGGTATTTTTCCTCAATGCCTGGCAAACCCACCAGCGCCAGCATGTCAGCGACGCGCTGCTGCGCGCCCACTGCCCCCGGCGCGGGCTCTGTACGGCGGCTTTGTAGGCCATACGCCACGTTGTCTCCCACCGTCAGGTTGGGGAACAAGGCATAGGACTGGAAAACGATGCCGTAATCACGTTGCGCCGGCGGCGCATCAGAAATGTCATGCCCGGCGTGCCGTATCTGGCCGCTGTCTTGGCGCTCCAGCCCCGCGATGACTCGCAACAGCGTGGTCTTGCCGCAACCCGAGGGCCCCAGCAAAACCACGAACTCACCCTGCGCGACGTTCAGGTTAACGTCATCGAGTGCGGTGAAGCTGCCAAAGCGTTTGCTCAGTTGCTTGATCTCTAGATGCGCCATGGCAAATCACCCACTCGAAGGTTCACAAGATGAAAAAGTGCAATTACTTTTTTGGCTCCGACTTGGTTGAATAGCGCTTTTGCCATTCAGCCAGCACTGTGGCGCGTTCTTTGCCAATCTTCTCGAAATCGTTCTTGACCAGGCGTTGCTCGTAGTCGGAAGGCACGTACTGCAGGCGTGTCGTGATACCGGGCCAGGCCACCACAGCAAAGTTCTTGGCGTACAACTCATTGGCTTCACGGCTCGAAGCCCAATCAGCCAACTTCTTGGCGGCAACAACTTGCGGTGTGCCTTTCACGATGGCGAAGGATTCAATGTCCCAACCCAAACCTTCTTTGGGGAAAATAATGTCAATCGGCGCGCCCTTGGCGCGAACGGCGTTGGCACGGTACTCGAATGAAATGCCCACGGGGAACTCGCCGTTGCCCGCCATCACGCAGGGCTTGGAGCCCGAATGCGTGTAAACGGCGACATTGTCATGGAGCTTGTCCATATAGTCCCAGCCGCCTTTTTCACCGAACATCTGCAACCAGGCGGTCACATCCAGAAATCCGGTGCCCGATGAGTTGGGGTTGGGCATGACGATTTTGCCTTTGAACTCTGGGCGCAGCAGGTCTTTCCAGCTCTCGATGCGGGGCAAACCTTGTTTTTGCAACTCAATCACGTTGTAGCAAATAGCTGCGCCCCATACATTCATACCCACCCAGGCCGGTGGGTTGGATGAAGCACGGAAGCGCTGGTTGAGCGATTTCAGGTGCGCCGGCGCATAGGGCTGCAGCATGCCTTCTTGCTCAAACACCACCATGCTGGTGGCTGCCACACCGATAACAAAATCGGCTACGGGCTTGTTCTTTTCTGCCAACAACTTGGCGGTAATGATGCCGGTGGAGTCGCGTGTCCATTTGATTTCAATATCGGGATGGGTCTTGTTAAAGGACTCTTGGTACGCCTTCAACTGATCGGTCTCCAGTGCGGTGTACACATTGAGCACCATCTTCTGGGCGAAGGCCGGCATGATGGCCGCCAAGGCCAAACTGGCAGCAGCAAGGCTGCGAACTAGACGTTTGAATTGCATTAGATTTCTCCAAAGATAAGGCTGTGGGAACTGTGCTGTCTCTCCATTTCAAAGAAATCGACGAGCCAATGCACAGCACTGCCATCAGCTTACCGGCCCATTGTGACAAATTGTTGACAATATACAAAATGGTGAATTACCCTATACTGCCGATCTCGACAACAAGGAAAAGCGCATGCGACGTGCCACATCCGTCCCCTTCGACAACGTGCTATCACTGGTGCAAAACACCTCGCTCACCCGCTTGGTGGCCGATTCCGTTGAGGCGCTTATCCTCTCTGGCGAAATGGCGCCGGGCGTCAAGCTCAACGAAGTGGCGCTGGCTGAGCGCTTTCGGGTATCACGTGGGCCCTTGCGAGAAGCCTTTCGTCTACTGGAAGAGTCAGGCCTGATTTACCAGGAAAAGAACCGGGGTGCCTTTGTGCGTGTGGTCGAGTTAAGTGAAGCCTCTGAGCTGTACGAAGTGCGGGCCGGCTTGGACGCCACGGCAGGGCGCTTACTGGCAGAACGCATCGACGCCGAACAATTGAGCGCGCTGCGCGGGCTCACCGATCAAATGAAGCTGGTTGACAACACGGACGTCGAACAGTTTCACACCCTGAATCTGGACTTTCACGACCAGCTCGTTTCCATGACTGGCAACCGGACACTGATCGATACCTACCGCACGCTGGCCAAACAGCTGGCCTTGTTTCGCAAACGCAACCTGACGGCACCCATGGCGATACCGCACTTTGCCCAGGAACACAGCGCCATCGTCGACATGCTGGAGCAACACAATGCCATCGGCTGTGCCGAGGCGCTATTTGCCCACGCCCAAGGCGGGCGGCAACGGATGATGCTGGGTGGCGAGCTGGCAGGAGTTAGCCATGGCTGCTGAATTTGACCGTGCCGAGGGCGATGTCAACCTGGGTGACCGCCGCAAAGCGTGGCAAGCTGCCCATCTGGACGACACCACCCGCCAGTGGCTGGAAGAAGACCAGCGCTGGTTTTTGCACCAGTCCATGTCCACGCCCTGTCTCAATGCGCTGGAGGGTGCCGAGGGCTCCTGGCTCACCGATGTGGCCGGGCGACGCATTCTGGATTTTCATGGCAACAGCCTGCACCAGATTGGCTACGGCCATCCCAAAGTGCTGGCCGCCCTGCACAACACGCTGGATCAATTGCCCTTTAGCCCGCGCCGCTACACCAACCGCCCCGCAATTGATCTGGCGCGCCGCCTGTGTACTGCTGCACCGATTGAGCACGCCAAATTGCTGTTCGCCCCCGGCGGCACCGCCGCCATCGGCATGGCGCTCAAGCTGGCACGGCTGGTAACCGGGCGCTTCAAGACGATCTCGATGTGGGACTCCTTTCATGGTGCGTCACTGGATGCAATTTCGATTGGCGGGGAAGCCGTTTTTCGCCGGGGCATTGGCCCCTTGCTGCCCGGTGCCGAGCACGTCCCGCCGTGCGACCCCCGTAACTGTGCGTTTGGTTGCGGGGGTCAATGTGCCTTGCGCTGCGTGGACTACATCGACTACTGCCTGAAAAAAGAAGGCGATGTAGCGGCCGTGATTGTGGAAACCGTGCGTTGCACCGATGTGCAGGTACCGCCCGCTGATTATTACAAGCGCTTGCGCCAGATCTGCCACCGCCACGGCGCGCTGCTAATTCTGGATGAAATCCCGATCGCGCTGGGTCGAACGGGCCACATGTTTGCCGTGGAGCGTTACGGAATTGAGCCCGACATGCTGGTCATCGGCAAGGGCCTGGGGGGTGCCAGCATGCCATTGGCCGCCCTGATTGCGCGTGCCGACTTTGACGTGGGGCAGCACATTTCTCTGGGTCACTACACCCATGAGAAGAACCCGATGGCCTGCGCGGCCGGACTGGCCGTGCTGGAGGTAATTGAAGAAGAGCAGCTTCTGGCACGCAGCCAGCGCCTGGGCCACGAGGTGGTGGCCCGGCTGCAACAACTCGCCATGACCTTGCCCGTCATTGCAGAAGTTCGTGGTGCCGGCCTGCTGATTGGCATAGAGCTGAGCAACTTGGGCAACCGGGACGCGGCCGACGTGGCTGAAGCCGTGTTGTATCGATGCTTGAGCGACGGTTTGTCCTTCAAGGTCGGGCAAGGTAATGTGCTGGTGCTGGCACCGCCTTTAAACGTGCAGGAAGACGACCTGTGGTGGGCTATTGACCGAATTGCCAGTGCCTTGCGTGCGGAGTGTGTTGCCTGCTGACAACTTTTAGCATCTGATTTTGGACGCGGCGACCGGGTCATAAGTTGGAGAACGCACAGTGAATTTTGAAAATCAAGGGCGCTTGCACCAGCTGCTGCGGACCGTGACTCTAATTATTGCCGTGGCTATCGTCACGCCCACCGCATGGGCGCAGACGGCGACGCACGACAGCGCCACCATGCGTCAGCGCTGGATGGAAAAACTACAAGAGCGCAGGGATGCCAGGTCTTTGACGGCAACGTCGAAAGACCCAACAGATGGCAGCCAAAATCTGGAGCGCTTGGCAAAACCTGGCACCTACAGTTTCACATTGCAGCACGGGGGGGTGCAGCGGGCCTATCTGGTGCATATACCGCGCGGCTACAAACCGGAGGCGGCGACGCCCGTGGTAATGGCCTTTCATGGCGGCGGCGGTGATATGCACCTGATGGCCAGTGATAGTTACAACTTGCGCGCCAAGGCCGATAGTGCGGGATTCATCGCGGTGTTTCCAAATGGTTACAGCCGCTTGCCGAACGGGAAGCTAGCCACTTGGAACGCGGGCAATTGTTGTGCGGGTGCGCGCGACCGCAACGTGGACGACGTTGGGTTTGTGCGGGCCATCGTGGCGCAATTGCAAGAGCGGGCCAATGTTGATCGACAACGCATCTTTGCAACGGGCATGTCCAACGGTGGAATGATGAGTCACCGTCTGGCCTGCGAAATGGCGGACACGTTCAGGGCGATTGCTCCCGTGGCGGGAACCGATGGCACGTTGGCTTGTGCTCCAGCGCGGGCGCTATCAGTTCTGCACATGCATGCCAAAAATGACACCCATGTGTTGTACCTGGGCGGCGCAGGGGAAGATGCATTCAGGGATGACAGCAAGGTGGCTGACTTCGTGTCTGTTGCCGAGACCATTTCCCGCTGGACCGAGCGCAACCATTGTGCAGCCGCACCCAAGCGGGTGCTGGAAGTGCCGGGAGCGTATTGCGAGGTCTATACCGGCTGTTCCGATGGCGCGCAGGTGCAGCTGTGTGTGACCGACCGCGGTGGACATTCTTGGCCGGGGACCAAAGACCGACGCATTGGGAAAGAACCCGCAACGCAGGCGCTGTCGGCCAATGACGTGATGTGGGAGTTCTTCTCGCGGGTATCAGGGCGGTAAATTCCATGGGGCATTGGTTTGCCCTGCGGATGACTTCAGTGGCTCCCGGCAAGTTAGGTCACGGGGGGAATGCTCCCTTGGGTGAGTGCCTCCGCCCAAAGATGCTGCGGTACGTGCGAGGTGAGCTTGTGAATCACCTGCTCAAGAAAATCAGGGTGCATTTCATGCCCTATAAATGGCATTACTTCAGCGGTGATATCACCGCCTAAATCACGTAAATGGTGGGCCGCCGTCACCGCATGGCCATAGGGTGTTACGGAATCGGCCTTGCCATGAAGAAAGTGAACCATAGTGTCGTGGGCCGCGCTGGCTGGCAGGCTTGCAAAGCGCCCGCCGATTGCAAACACGCGGGAGGCAATGGGTGTGCCCTGGTGGGTGGCCTCAAGTGCCATGACTGCACCTTGGGCAAACCCGATCAGTGCAGTGGCGGTCGCTTGCACACCTGCTGCTTGCTGCCAGTGCGTCACACACGCCGCAAAGGCAGGAAGTGCGGCGGTCACGCGTTCCACGCGGATTTCGTCCGTGATGCCCTGCTCGGAGTACCACTGAAAGCCGGGGCCTTCGTCGGCGCACAAAGGCGCGGCGACTGATACCACCATGGCCAGGGGAAACACGTCTGCCAGTTGTTCGCCAGCCGCTCGCATGGTCTGCGGGTCTGCGCCCGCATCAGCAAACAGCAAAACAAGTTGCGCGGCTGGCAGTGCCGGTTGTTGGACGATATAGGCGTCTTGGGGCATCGAGGTCTTCATGACCAAGTATGCCATTGCACGCTCAAGTTCCGAGTGTGATGGGGATCCGCTTGGGCCCGAAGTTGCCGGCCTGTGCAGCGAAGCAACCCGCCACGGCCACCCCACAGCTGGAGCAATGACCTTCCTTGGTCAAGCGGTAGTGCAGGATCTGGTACCAGTCGCGCTCGATCAGCGCGGTGTGACAGTTGGGGCAATAGGTGGTGTCCCCTTCCCGATGCCGAACATTGCCGGTGTAAACGTAGCGCAGGCCCTTTTGGATGGCGATATTGCGCGCCCGCACCAGTGTGGCTGGGGGTGTGGACGGTACGTCGGGCATCTTGTGGTCGGGGTGAAAGGCGGAGAAGTGCAGTGGTACATCCAATCCCAGCGCGTCACGCATCCACTCGCACATAGCGCTGATCTCTTCATCCGAGTCGTTGTGACCGGGGATGAGCAAGGTCGTGATCTCCAGCCAAACGGAGGTCTCCCGTTTCAGGTAGACCAAGGTGTCGAGCACCGGCTGCAGGCGTGAACCGGTGAGCTTGAAGTAGAAGTCGTCGGTGAAGGCCTTCAGGTCGACATTGGCGGCATCCATTTTGGCGAAAAAGTCGCGCCTGGCCTGATCGTGAACATAGCCTGCAGTCACGGCCACCGTCTGAATGCCACGGGCATGGCAGGCGTCGGCCACATCCATGGCGTACTCCGCAAATATCACCGGATCGTTGTAAGTGAAGGCGACGCTTTTGCAGTCATATTTGGCAGCCGCAATTGCAATGGCTTCGGGTGATGCGGCGTCCATCAGTCGGTCCATGTCTTTGGATTTGCTGATATCCCAGTTTTGACAGAACTTGCATGCAAGGTTGCAACCCGCAGTACCAAAGGACAGCACGCTGCTGCCGGGGTAGAAGTGATTCAGCGGTTTCTTTTCGATCGGGTCGATGCAAAACCCCGATGAACGCCCGTAGGTGGTCAATATCATTTGGTCTTGGCTGCGCATGCGTACAAAGCAGGCACCGCGCTGACCTTCATGCAGTTTGCAGTCGCGTGGGCACAGGTCACATTGGATGCGGCCATCCGCAATCGGGTGCCAATAGCGGGCCGGATAGGCATCAATGTCCATGATGCCGGGGCCCGTTGTCTGCATTGGGCTCCGCCAGTTCAGACTCAGTCCACTGGCGCACGGAATACCGGTGCAAGCGCACGCCTTCAGCCCAAAATCGGTGCGGTAGTCCAGCCTTGTTCTTGAGTTGGGCCATGAACTCCCGCGGGTCTGGCAATTGCTCCCAAACTTGTGGCAAAAAGGTACTGCGGTAGTGCTCAAATTCAAACACCAAGCCGTCCACGCCGGGGCGCAGCTGTGCCAACGCGTCGCCCTCGCTGTTGAACGTCAATGCCTGCATCGGCGACAACAGTGACACCTCAATCCGCGTGTACTCCAACTCCTGTGCGACCAGCGGGCGAAAGCGCGGGTCGTGCAAAGCCGCAGCGACTGCATTTTCTTTCAGGTCTTGCAGGAGCGGTCTACGTGCCTGAATCGTTCCAATGCAACCACGCAAGTGGCCCTCCTGGGTGAGCGTCACGAAGCAGGCACCCACGTCCTGCAACCACGGGGCCTCTTCGGCGGCGCTCACTTTGCAGCCCAATGCCCGCACAATGGCGGCCCGCGCAATGGGTAACAGAATCCCACCGTCCTCACGGGCGGCCATGGTCTGCCCCGGAAAAAACAAACGAGGCGTAGCCCACCACGCGCTGCCGCTCACCCGTGCTATCACCGGAGTTGCACAGGCCAAGCAGAGTGGGTGTCAATTGGTGGTGTTTGGCCGCGAGCAGCAGCCCGTTGATAGGCGTGCCACCACAGGCCTGCTGGTGGGTAAGCGCCCCCCGCAAACGGAGGATGGCGTGTACTGTCTCAAAATCCACGGCCTGCGCCGTGCGGTAAGGCAAGAAATGCGAGAGATCCGAACTGATCACGATCAGGGTCTCCCGGTCACCCCACAGAGCCTCAAGCACTTCGCCAACTTCTGCCGGCGTGGCATCGCCCACCGCCAAGGGGACCACTTGGAAATCATCCAGCACGGTTTGAAGAAACGGCAGCTGGACCTCCAGCGAGTGCTCCAGCGCATGGGCCGCCGGGTTGACCGTGACTTGGCTTAAATGGGCTAGCAACGCAATGGCATTCTTATCCACCGCAACCGCGCCCAGCGGCGTCGACAGGTGATTTACGCCCGGAAGCACCAAGCCGCGCACGGCCACCCGGTGCACCGGCCCCAGCAACACCACGCGCCGGATGGTGTCCCGCCACGGCAGCAACTGTGCATAGGCCAATGCGGCGGTCTTCCCCGAATAAACATAACCCGCGTGCGGCACGATCAGCGCCTTCGGCGGCTGTGCTGCGGTGTGAACCTGAGCAGCTGCATCGGCCAGAAAACGCGCAACCTCCTTGGACAGAACCTGCGCCTGCCCAGGATAGAAAGTGCCAGCTACCGAGTTCACTTTGCCTCAAAGTGCGGGACTTGGCATGCGCATGCTGAGCGTGATGTAACGCCGAAACTTCACCACCACGCTGGACAAAGCCGCATCCACCAACACCTTCTGACCATCTTGCAGCAGGGCAACCCGCCGCATCCATAGGCCATTGGCGGCGTTGAACACTGCAAAGGCCAAGTTGTATCCCGGGGTGTTCGGGGAGAACGGCAACTCGGGCATCACGCTGGTTGCGGCGGTTCCGTCTGGGTAGCCGTCTGACCACCCCAGCAGTTCCCGCGCCTCCGCGTTGCAGGCGGTGATGCGTCCCTGTGCGTTGATGGTCAAAACCGCGTTGCATCGGCGTGGCTCCGCGGCACGGGGCGCTGCCAATAGCCCAATTTCATTCATTACGTTCTCCAGTTGTTCTTATTGCGGTCAATATTTGGGTGGGGTGACACATGCGACTCGCAACCCAAACCATCAGGATAGAGAGTGGCGCAAGCCTGGGAAATACAGTGATCCACTGAATTTGCGTACCTGTAATCAGGTAGTCGCTGCGCTTGGTGGGTTGGACCTGGAAGAGTAAACTTTGGACTTTCATACTCCGGTGCACCGCTTATCCTGGTGCCTTGACATGCTCAAACGCATCAGCGTCCAACAACTCACGGTCGGAATGCACCTCAAGGAGTTCTGCGGCTCTTGGATGGAGCATCCGTTTTGGCGCACGAGCTTTGTCATAACGGACCCGAAGGACATTGCAAGCATTTTGGCAAGCAGCATCAAGGAGGTGTGGATCGACTGCGCCAAGGGCCTGGATGTCGCACCGGGCGTGCAAGTGGTGTCGCAAAGTGAATCGGAAGCGCAGGTCGAAGCGGAACTCCATCGGGCCGCCGAAGCGCATCGACACCTTGACCGGATTCCGATGGACGCAGAGCTCGCCCAGGCGGTAAAAATATGTGCCAAGTCCAAGCAGGCAGTGACCTCCATGTTTCATGAGGCGCGCATGGGCAAGTCGGTGGATACCGAAGCAGCACAGCATTTGGTGGAGGAAATATCCGATTCGGTCAGCCGCAACCCCGGTGCCTTAATCAGCCTGGCGCGCCTGAAAACTGCGGACGACTACACCTACATGCACTCGGTGGCGGTGTGTGCCTTGATGATTTCATTGGCCAAGCAGCTAAGTTTGGACGACGCCCAGACCCGTGCCGCCGGCATCGCCGGGCTGTTGCACGACCTAGGCAAGGCCTTGATGCCCATGGCTGTTTTGAACAAGCCAGGGAAGTTGACCGATGCGGAGTTTGAAACCATCAGATCCCACCCGGTCGAAGGCCATCGTCTGCTGCAAGGCGGCAGCAACGTGAACCCGATTGCCTTGGATGTGTGCCTGCACCACCACGAAAAGATGGATGGGTCGGGCTACCCGGACCACTTGAAGGGCGACGAGATCAGCCTGTTCGCCCGCATGGGTGCGGTGTGTGACGTGTATGACGCGATCACCTCCAACCGACCCTACAAGGACGGTTGGGACCCGGCCGAGTCCTTGCGCAAGATGGCAGAGTGGACCAAGGGCCACTTTGACCCGATGATTTTTCAGGCGTTTGTGAAGAGCCTGGGTATTTACCCGGTTGGCTCGCTGTTGCGGCTCAGCTCCGGCCGCCTTGGCGTGGTGGTTGAGCAATCCGAGAGGTCTTTGTTGATGCCGCGGGTCAAAGTGTTTTATTCGACCAAGTCGAATATGCGCATCATTCCTGAAGTGGTGGACCTTTCCGTGCCAGGGTGTTTGGAAAAAATAGCGGGCCGCGAAGACCCTGACAAGTGGCGATTTCCTGACATCAATGAGTTGTGGTCCGGCCTGAATGGGTAGCCACATGATGTTTAAAATATCCATTCAAATAATAAGGTTTTATGTGATTTCAAATCGGATGTGGGCGGTGTTGGCCGCCGGAGTATTTTTTGCCACCCTGATGGTGCCCGCCGCTGCGCAATCGGTACGTGCCCGGGCCACGGCGGATGTCGATCTGCCCGCCCGTCTCAAAGAGGTCGAGGGCAACCCCAAGTTGCTGGAGGAGCTGTTAAAAACCGGAGAAAAAGTCGCTGCGGTCTGCGCCAACTGCCATGGTGAGGGTGGCAACAGCAGCAAGCCCGATGTTCCCAACCTGTCGGGCCAAAACCCGGCCTACCTATTGGAGCAGTTGCGCCAGTTTGCAGAGGGCCAGCGCCGCAATGCCTTTATGGAGGGCATGATCAAAGCGCTCAAAAGCGACGAAAAAATTGGGGTAGTGCTGTTTTATACCCGCCAGACCGTGACGGGCCATAAGTCCAGCGCCAGCGCGGCGTGGCAGGCCCGGGGCAAAGACTATTTCAACAAGATTTGTTGGCGCTGCCATGCCGAAGACGGACATGGGAGCGATAAATTTGCCCGCATCGCCGGGCAGCAACCGGTGTATCTGGAGGCGACGCTGAAGCGCTACCGCACCGGCGTGGGTGCCCGCACCGACCCGCTCATGGCCGCCAGTACCAAGTTGATGTCCGATGCCGACATTGACGCGGTGGTGGCGTACGTGTCGTCCATGCCCTGAGCTGCTTAAACCAGCAATGCGGCCAATGCCGCCAGCGCGGCCGTCTCCGCGCGCAATACCCGCGCACCGAGCGTGACGGGCGCAAAGCCAAGGCCCATGGCGGCGTCTTCTTCTGCGGTGCTCAGGCCGCCCTCAGGGCCCGACAAAAAGCTGATGCCTTGCATCCGATCGTCTGGCTTCAGGCCGGGTGCGGTGACGGCGTCACGCAAACCCCGGGCACCCGTACGCAGTGACAGCAGGAATGCCAAATCGGTTCTCTGCCTGGTTTGCGTTTTGAGCCACGCTGGCAAGCCCATCACCGCATGGATCACCGGGACGCGGTTTCCGCCGCACTGCTCGCATGCCGATACCGCCACGCTCTGCCAGTGCGCCACTTTTTTCTCGGCCCGCTCACCGCTGAGGCGCAGCACGCTGCGCTCGGTCATCAGGGGTTGGATGCTGGCCACGCCCAGTTCGGTGGCTTTTTCCACCAACCAGTCCATGCGGTCGTTGGCGGGCATGCCCACCAGCAAATGCACGGCGCGCGCGCCTTCCCGCTCGACCGGGTGGTGCGCGCCCACTTTCACCTGCACATCGCTGCGACCCATGTGGGTGATGGTGGCATCAAACTCGCCACCGTGGCTGGCATCCCCCGCCCACCCCGGCCCGCCATTGAACAGGGTGATGCTGTCGCCCGGCTGCAGGCGCAGCACCTGCACATGGCGTGCGGCACCCGCAGGCAACTCCAGGATGGAATCGGTCGTGAGGGGGGCTGGGCAGTAAAAGCGGGGCATGGGGGGCATCCGGCACGTTGGCGCCAAGGAAATTACGCTATTAAATTAGGAGCTGCTTGCGCACACTCCATGAGGGTTGTGGCTATTATTCTCTTAAATTCTGCCAAAAGAGAAGCCACTGGGGACTTGCAGGCCTTCCACCGTTTCAATCAGGCGCAACAGGGGCTTGAGCTCGCGGTAACGCGCGCAGGTGGCGAGCATGTAGCCAATGAAGCGCGGGGTGTCTGCCAGGTACTGTGGTTTGCCATCGCGCAGGGTCAGGCGGGCAAAAATACCGGCCACTTTCAGGTGGCGCTGCAGGCCCATCCACTCCACGCCACGGTAAAACTCACCAAAATCGTCGCCCACGGGCAGGCCGGCTTTGCGGGCTTTGTCCCAGTAGCGGATGGTCACATCCAGGCAAAAGTCTTCATCCCAGCTGAGAAACGCGTCGCGCATCAGGCTGGCAATGTCGTAGGTAATGGGGCCGTACACGGCGTCCTGAAAGTCCAGCACGCCGAGTTTCTCGTCATGGACCTTCGCCACTCCGCCGGCTCCCACCATCAGATTACGGGGCATGAAGTCGCGGTGCACATAGACACTGGGCGATGCCAGGTTGTGTTCCATGATGCAGGCAAAGGCGTCGTCCAGCGTTTTGCGTTGTGCCGCGTCCAAAGTGACTTGGCGGTGCTCGCCGATATACCACTGTGGAAAAAGCTCCAGCTCGCGCTTGAGCA
>Ga0247844_1000687_pt1 | contig 69924 bp, 61 predicted proteins | sample LaCtaG_FD_192421 | JGI IMG/M metagenome (GOLD analysis project Ga0247844, IMG submission 192421) | Freshwater microbial communities from meromictic Lake La Cruz, Castile-La Mancha, Spain - LaCruzMarch201714.5m_1 | ecosystem: Environmental > Aquatic > Freshwater > Lake | place: Spain: Castile-La... | reverse complement strand
AGAATTGCCCCATTCACAGCCTCTTGCCAAGTCTTATGTTCAGTGAGAACAATTGGCAATTTAATCATCTCTTCTGCTTTTAGTTCGGATGCTGAAACACGATAAAGCACATTGCTACCCGATTGAGCCGTGTTGTCAGGAGTAGCAGTAAACTCAACAATACAAGCAGGTGAAACCCTTTGTAAAACTTCAAAAGTAAGTTTGGTTCGAGCATTGTGAGCCTCATCCATTAACACTAATGGACGATGAAAATGCAGGAGGTTAGCAAATGAGAATTTGATTTTTCCAGCATCTGGACCCTCTTCAATTCTTTCCAACCCTTGAATAGTGTTTGGCACTTTTGAAAAGTGAGGCTCAAAGTTTTCATTGTGGGCATAGATTTTTCTGCCATCGGTATCAGTTACCCGAAGAGTTGCCAAAGTGCCAATCACGATGCAGACATTATCTTGAATATCTTTTGGCCGAATATTGGTTACATCTCCAATATCAAACACTTTAACTCTGCCGTTATATGCCTCATCTACTGCTTGGCGATATGGATGAGAGGTATTGTTGAGGGCTTCAAGTGTTTGAGTTCGGATGGTATTAGTTGGAACAAGCCAAAGCACTAATGGAAAGTCTTGTTCAAGCCAAGCATTGCCAGCAATACGGATGGAATGAGAGGCAAGTAATGTTTTACCACCACCAGTTGGCAACCGTAAGCAAAGATAAGGCACTTCATCAAAGCCTTTGATGGTTTTGTATTGAGGAATACGACCATCAATGCTTTTTGCATTTTTAGCAAATGCTCCGGCAACACCTAATAGCCTTGCATCTTCCAAACAAGTTTGAAGAGCATTTAAAGATTTTTGCTGAAAGTCTTTGAGGATAAGTGCCATTATCGAGCCTTAATATCGTAAGGGGTTTGTTTGAAAGTGATGCCTAATGCTTTGAGTTTTTCAGCACCAAGCCTTGAACTTTCACCATAGATAACTTTTGGCCCATCAAATGGGGGCAAGAGCCTTAAAACTGGATTAGTCAGCACATTACCGCTATCGGGTCTTTTGTCGCCTAATATGCCGTTATATAAGAGGTAATAAGCAACACCATTGAACACCCCAAGCATAGGGCTGGTTGCTGGCTTATCAAGTGCTGTGTGTGTTTCACAGAACCATATATGACTAGCAAGATGAGCAAAGCGAATGGCTGGGTTTATCTTGCCGTGTTCATCAAAGACTGGTTCACCAAGACGATAAAAACGGAACCCCCCCCCACCTTTCCAATTCACTGCCTCGGAAATGCCACCTTGTTCGCCATCAACAACTTTTCGTAAACGAGGCACACAATGACTAATGCAGTGCTCACCCATTTCAATGCCAATGTATCGCCTACCCATCTTGTGGGCTACTGCTGCCGTAGTGCCTGAACCAAGAAAACTATCAAGCACAATGTCATTAGGATTTGTGGCTAGATGAATTATTCGTTCTAATAACTTTTCAGGTTTTGGGGTAGAAAAAACAGCCTCATCACCCCAAAGCACCCTTTGTTCTTCATTCGCTGTTTTATTACTACCGACTTCAGTATGTGTCCAAAAAGTGCTACAAATCTTCTTTCCACCACCTTCACTCAAAAACAGTTTTCTCATTGGGACTGCATTACCATCTTTGCCCCACCATATTTTGTTATCGGCTAATAAATCTTCAAAGCCTTTCCTAGAAATCCAGCACCGACCTTTATTGGGTAAATGCTTTTTCCCATTAGGGGCAACTATTTCATAAAGCCCAGTTGATTGTCCTGTTTTAGCATAAGCCTCACCCCTTGCCCCGCCTAACAAACTCACTGTTAAAGGTGCAGTTCTCCAAGCCCCACGAGGGTCGTTATCTCGATTTTTATAAACTTCAAGGGCATCATCATCCATATCTAAAAGATTAAAGTCTTTTAGAGTGTCACTTTTTTTATAGACAATAATGTGGTCGTGTGATGCTGAAAGCCCATATTGAGCATTTGTTTTGACTGAATGAAACTTTTGCCAAACTACATTTGATATGAAGTTTTTTCGACCAAATATCTCATCCATTATGACTTTTAAATAATGTCCCTCATTGTCATCAATAGAAACCCAAATACTGCCATCGTCATCAAGTAAATCCCTTAATAATTCCAGCCGTGGATACATCATAGCCAGCCATTGGGTGTGTTCTAAATTATCGTCATAATCCTGAAAAGCACTTTTAGTGTTGTAGGGTGGGTCGATATAAATACATTTGACTTTGCCAGCATAGAAAGGCAACAAAGACTTTAAGGCTTCAAGGTTGTCACCTTGTATCAACATATTCTCGGATGGTTCACCAGCCCCCAAATCTGCCACAGGTTCTAAAAGACGGTATGGCACTTCAAGAGAAGTTTGTAAATCCGTTTCACGAGTAAGCCAGTTAAGGATAGGCATATATAAGCAGTTATTGTTTTTATGAATAGTTAAGTTGCAAATTATGTATCAATCATCAGTAATTTACTAGGACCGTGAGGCATTCAGCACAACAAGCAAAAACCGATGAAAGGTCGTTTTGTGTCATTGACTTCGTTGTTTTTCGAGATAGAACTAGAAAGGTAAGGAGCAAGCAATGTTTTTCACCAGTTTATAACTGTCTCAAAACGGCTTGAAATGGCCTGGCCATTTGCTCCACTGTTGCCAATGCAACAGATAAAAATAATAAGAAAAGGAGCATTGATGTCTAGACCACTTTTACGAAAAAATGAACTTCGTCGCAAGGTTGATTGCTATTTTAGCAATCGTGAATTGGAGCATATCCAATCACAAGCCAATCAAGCCGGATTAGCATTATCTGCATTTATTCGTCGAGCATCTCTTGGCACAAAAATAACAGCACTGCCAGCCATCAATGCAACTGCTTGGCAAGAACTCTCACATACAACAGCCAACCTTAACCAAATATCCAAACACCTCAACAGTGGCGAAGACTACGGCATACACCCACAAGTCATTGATGATTTGGCTGAACAGGTGAGGCAACTCCGTTTGCAATTGTTAGGGGTGCAAGAATGATTGCAAAACTCATTAAAGGGTCTGGTTTTCGTGGTGCATTGAATTACATATTCAATGGCAATGAAAAATCATCCAACAAGTCAGCAGAAATAGTCGGGGGCAATATGGCTGGTCTTACCCCAAGACACCTTTCAAGTGAGTTTTCTGCTTTAAGGAAATTAAGACCCACACTTGGCAAGGCAGTTTGCCATATTTCCCTATCCATCCCCTCGGACGATAAGAAACTATCCAAGCAAACTTGGGGCGAGATTGCTGAAACATTCATTCAAGAGTTGGGCTTTAAAGATTGCCCATTTATTGCAGTGAAACACAATGACACCGACCACCAACACATTCACATTTTGGCAAGCCGTATCAAAACCAATGGTGAAGTGGTCAGTGATAAAAATGACTTTAAGCGAAGCGAAGACATTATTCGCAGACTTGAAAACAAGTTTGGTTTGAGTGCAGTCCTCCCCTCAAATCAAACTCCTAAAAAAAGGGGGAAGAGGTATAAAAATGAAAAGGAACTAAAAATGAATAAACATCAAGAAATAGCAAAAGCAATCAATCAAGCATTGGTAAATGCCAACAATATGACTGGTTTCATCGATGAATGTGAAAAAAGAGATGTGGCATTAAAACCCTACCTAGACAACACCAAAGTAAAGGGCTTGTCCTATCGTTATCAAGGTGAGTGGTATAAAGCCTCATCCATAGGCAATGAATATCAATGGGCACCACTTGCAAAGCAATACGGACAAGACCCGGAATATATTCATTTGAGTGTATTGGGCAGATTACTAAAACAAGAAAATATCATCGATAACCAGTGCTTTATGCCACCTCAAAAACCCAATGGCACTCGAAATGAAAAGCGAAATATATTAGAGCCAGAATATCTTGAAGAGGTTTGGGCATTATTTAAAGACGAACTGCAAGAGGCTGGACCTCGCAAAGATTGTGTTGTATTCATCTTTAAAGATGGGGGTCGTATCACTGACAAAGGCGACAGAATATACACTTCGGCGATGGATGATAAAAAGTCAGCAGAGGTGATGGTTAAAATTGCCTTGTTGAAAGGATGGAAGTCAGTACAGTTCAAAGGCAATGCAAACTTCATCTTTTTGGCGATGGAAGAGGCTTTGTTGAATGGCTTGGAAGTTGTGCCAGTTGATGAGGAGCAGAGAAAGATGCTGTTGCAAGTGCAGCAGAAGATAAATCAAGGAAGAGCCCAACTCACCCTAGAACCTGAACCAGACATTCAAGAAGCCAGTCCAGAAAATGTCGATGACGATCTTGTTCTGAAAATTAATATTCAAGACAGCAAAAGTCGACTTTTAGGAAAACGGGCACTTGATAGCAATCTTTTTGCTAACGACAGAAATGGTCCATCCCCAAAAAATAGTCCTAAAAAGGGGGTGTAATATGGCAAAACCATTTTATTGCTCATTTAATGACAAGGAACTAGCCACACTAGATGTGGCTAGTCACGAAGAGACTGCTCTATACCTCATTTTAAAGCGATTGGCTGACTTTAAAACTGGGAGTATAGGCAAGCACCCACAAAGCAAAACAAACTGCCAGAGGCTTGCAGATAAACTTTCTAGACCAGCCTCGCAAGGTAAGCCAGCAATCCAATATGACCGAAAGCACATTGACCGACTGCTTACACGAATGCAGTTGAAAGGCTTGGTAATTCGACAACCATATGACGATGAAAACCTCGTTCTTGACTTGCCAATGTCACCCATCAATTATGTCAAAAAGGATGGGTCGTCAAAAACCACGACAACAAAGGAAACCCCAAACAAGTTGCCACAGCAAGCAACTGGGGCACCCTTTGAAAGCCTTGCCGATATTGAGGAAGAGCCTTTTGATACTTCTCTATCAGTAATGAACAATACTGACAATAATATCAATATTATCAATACCCCCAATAATGACAATACTTGGGGAGATGATTTTGATTTAGATGCTGACAGTAATGTTCTAACACTAGCAAAAATCAAAGAGTTGATTGCTAGTAAAGGCACAGTGCTTTTTCCAAACAGTGAAACCAGTAATGCCATTTATCAAGGTTGGTTAAAATCTGGAGTTGATGAAGCAGAGTTGATAAGGGCAATTGAAACAGCGAGTGAAAACTTTACTATGACCCAAAGACCGAATGATATTGATGATGCTTTAAAGCAATTAAGGAGTTCAAAAAACGGGAGTAGAGGGTTGGTTTTGTAATAAATTAAGTAGCATCAATTAAAGTAGTTGGGTGCATTATTGCTCAACTACTTTATATCGTTTTTGAATGAATAGAGTAGATAAATCTTCTAAAAATATTCTAAAAATTGATTGTGTAAATTGTGAAAGCCTTTTAAATAAAGGATTGAGGCTATATGTCGATTATCAGGAATATGAGGCTGATAAACGTAAACGTTTAGGCGAAGAAGGCGCGAAGCCGAAACGTATTCGTTATAAACCTATTACGCGCTAGGAAAAAATCCATTAATTAACTTCAAAAACCTTTTGTACCCGAAAGGACATGCCCGCCGAAACTAAGTCTCAAAAAACCGTGGCAAGTTCGGTGACATAGGCGCTAAAACTAAACGTATTCGTAATAAGCCGATTCTAGGATAACTAAATGTTCAGGAAAGTATTGATCTTTGCATTGATGTTAATGACTTCTCTTTGCATAGCAGGAGAGGGCAATAACATAGTCTAAGATGCGAGTCCTAAAAATGGGTATTCCGCGCGGTGCTAAAATAATCACGTCTCATGACGGCAAAGATTATGGGGCAATGAAAGGCGTTGTGAATTCAAGTGAGATTCTTTTCATTAAAGATTGCTACTTCTAGGATTCTTTCAATAACTTAAAAGAAGTTGAAACTTATCATATTGCCAAATTTCGTTCTGTAAAGGTTCTACTGTAGCTTATATTCCTTGGGCGGAGGAATTGCCAGGGCATTCCTTAAGCACAATAGTTTATTTCAAATCCTTAGAGAAAAGTAAGTGGCTACTATAGGGAAGTCGCTCAGTTTTTCAAGATAAACAAATGAAATGGTGGTTCGGCTATGATTTTAAAGACTTATACTGGTTCAGCTTATTTTGTTGTAATGCGTTTTTTATGAGGTGCATTTTTCGCTAATAAATCCCACAAAACTGGCGGTATAAAGCGCATCAATCTTGCTATCCAACCCATCTGCCATGGAATCACACAGAAGCGCCGTTTGTTTTCAACGGCATTGGCAAACTTATGGGCAAATAAATCCACATCCATTAAAAATGGCATTTTGTACTGATTAACGGAGGTCATTGGTGTGCGAATATAACCTGGGGAAATGGTGGTGACTGCAATGTTGTATTGCGCCATTTCTACACGTAAGCTTTCTAAATAACTAATGGCGGCCGCTTTGCTTGCGCTATAAGCACCTGCGCCAGGCAAGCCACGAATGCCTGCCACACTAGCGACTCCGACCAGCTGTCCATGACCAGCTTTACGCATAGCCGCGATGAAGGGCTGAAAGGTATGCACCAATCCAAGTACATTAATATCTATAATAGCTTTAAATGCTGCGATGTCCTCAATATGTTCAGTGAGCGTTCCAACGCTCACACCCGCGTTTGCAATGACTATGTTTGGTGTGCCATAGTGCTGCATAAAGTTTTCAGCAGCACTGGCAAGTGCTGCGCAATCACGCACGTCTAAAGGATAAATCACACATTTCACTTGATAGGCTTCTTGCAGGGTAGTTTGTAGCTTTTGTAAGTGCCCGCTACGCCTAGCAACTAGTCCTATTATGGCATCTTTATTTTTATAACGATTAGCGTATTCGGTGGCAAGTGCCTCGCCTATGCCGCTAGAAGCGCCAGTAATAAAAACTTTCATGTATAAAACCTTAATAAATGAGAACTAAATGAATATTATGGATGTTAAAAACCCGTTTTTACCAATGGTAGAAACGGGTTCATTTAATGAGTGCTAAAGATTTGTCATTAATTGCTTTTGCGAATCACCAATTAAAAATCTTCTTGAAAAAAGATTTAATCCAGTTTGATTCTTCCATCACTTTTTTGCAGGTGAAGTAGCCTTTGCTTTATCTGCACGGATGTTTGCCACAATATAATCAACAGTTTTTAGTGCTTGTTCATTTCCGCCAGCCATCGTGCTTGAAGTTATGAATTGACCATTGATAACAAAACTTGGAACACCAGTTGCACCAGATGCACGGAAAAATTGTGCAGCTTGGTTTAGTTTGTTGTTCGTAGAGAATGATTTAAATGAAGCTTCTACTTTGTTTTTATCTAAGCCACTTTTTTTAGCCATCCAATTGATTGCGGCCACTTCATCAGTTGGGTTGAGTGATTTTTCTTTATTCACGGCATCAAATAGAGCGGTGTGGAGCTTTTCAGTTAATTTTAAATCTTCCATTGCATAAAATGCTTTTGCCATTGGCGCCCAAGCTGGTTGGGGTAGACCCGGCACACGTTTAAATGTGACATCTGCGGGTAATTTCTTTATCCATATATTGAGGATAGGATCCATTTGATAGCAATGTATACAGCCATACCAAAACACTTCAGTCACTTCAATTTTAGTTGGATTATCAGTGCTTATTACTTGTGCGGTTTTATCAAACTCTTGACCCATTTGTGGCTCAGCCGCTAATACATTAAATGAGGATAAAAACATTAATGCACTCAATATTTTTTTCATATTTCACTTTCCTTTTAAAGATATCTTAATTTAAAGAATTAAATTGACTGAGTTTGAATTTATTTTTTTAAATTTAACCCGGCTTAAAATTTAGCTCAGCTCGTAATGAAACGTGTGACTTATAATTTGGCTGACAATTCACAACGTAATAATTTTTTAATAAAATTTAGGATTACTGATTTTCAGTATTCACTTTTATTAAGTCAGCTTTGAAACCGTTAGTTATTAAATCACTTTTAGTTTTATTGATCTGATCAAGGTCGAATAATGGGCCTACACGTACGCGATGCCATACCCCCTTTTCTGGAATAGTCGCAGTTTGTACGACAGCTTCAAAACCTTGTAGAGCTAATTTAGCTTTCATATTATCGGCTTCTTCACCTGTATGAAAAGCGCCAACTTGTAAAAAATAACTTTTTTGAACGGCTGGCTCTGGCTCATCCTCTTTAATTTTAATTTCCTCTTCTTTGCTTACTTTGCTTTCGCTGCCGGGTAAAATTGTATAAAAATCAAAGCGCGTTTCGTCGTTATTTTCAATTGGGGCTTCAGTGCCAGTTGGCTGGCTAGCATTTGTTTCATCAGCTTTGGCTGCATCTTTCATTTTTTCTGAGACGGACTTAGTAACTTCTGTACTAGTTTGCTTGGCAAATGGGCTTTCACCGCCCTTAATAAACATAACGACGCCTAACGAGGCGGCAATACCCAATAAAAATCCAACCAATAAACCCGTTAAAAATGGGCTACCTTTGCTGGTATTTTTTGGTTTTTCTGCAGCTGGCTTGTAATCTCTACTCATAAATTAACTTTTATCCTTACATCTTATTTGGCGCACTAACGCCAAGCAAATCTAACCCATTTTTAAGTACTTGCTGGGTAGCACTAATTAAACTTAAGCGTGCTATTTTAACTACTTCATCTTCAATTAAAAACTTATATTCATTGTAATAACTATGTAAATCACTTGCTAATTCTTTTAAATAATTCGCTATCACATGCGGCGCGAGTTCATTGGCGGCACTGGCCACAGTTTCAGGATAGCTGCTCAGTCGTTGCATCAAAGCGGTCTCATGTGGGTTGATGAGAGGGCTTAAATCCACGTTAATTAGGTTGGCAGCATCACCTTGCCACTGCGCTAATACGCTACAAATACGTGCATGTGCGTATTGAATATAGAACACAGGATTGTCATTGGTTTGTGCTCTCGCTAAATCAATATCAAATACTAATTGTGAATCTGAACGGCGTGCTGCCAAGAAATAACGTGTTGCATCACACCCTACTTCCTCAATTAAATCGCGCAAAGTAACATAGCTGCCAGCGCGTTTAGAAAGTTTTACTTCTTCGCCGCCTCGCATCACCGTTACCATTTGATGTAACACGTAATCTGGCCAGCCTTTAGGTATGCCTATATCTAAAGCCTGTAAGCCAGCACGCACACGGGTAATGGTGCTGTGGTGATCAGCGCCTTGCTCATTTATCACCCGTACAAAGCCACGATTCCATTTATCTGTATGGTATGCGATATCAGGAACAAAATAAGTGTATCCACCATCGGTTTTACGCATCACACGATCTTTATCATCGCCAAAATTGGTGGTTTTGAGCCAAAGGGCATCATTTTCTTCGTAAGTTTGACCACTTTTAATCAGCGCCTGAACTGTTTGCTCAACCTTACCCGAGGTATAAAGTGCGCTTTCTAGTGAAAACACATCAAATTTGATTTGAAAGGCTTTTAAATCTAAATCTTGCTCATGGCGTAAGTACGCCACACTAAATGTTCTAATCGAGTTTACATTATTGATGTCGCCACTTGCAGTGACTTCAATATCATCTGCTATGACTGTATGCTTGGTTAAATAAGCTGCAGCGATATCATTGATATATTCGCCACGATAGCCATTTTCTGGAAAACTCTCATGTTCGGTTGAAATGCCTTTGCAACGCGCAAGCACTGAGATAGTAAGGTTGTCAATTTGCGCACCAGCATCGTTGTAATAAAACTCACGCGTGACATCCCAGCCATTAGCATCAAGCAAGCGCGCTAGGCAATCACCTACAGCAGCTCCGCGTCCGTGGCCAACATGTAAGGGGCCAGTAGGGTTTGCTGAAACGAATTCGACTTGCACCTTTTGGCTGTTGCCAAGATTGTTGCGACCATATTGATGGCCTGCAATTAAAATATCTTTGACTACAATTTGTTGTGATTGTGCGTTTAAAAAAAAGTTAATGAAGCCAGCGCCCGCAATTTCAGTTTTAGCAATATATTCACTCGCAGGCAATGACTCAATAAGTAGCGTGGCAATAGTCCGTGGATTTTGTTTAAGTGGTTTAGCTAACACTAAGGCTAAGTTAGTTGCAAAATCACCATGCTCGGCAGACTTTGGGCGCTCAAGTAAAATGTTAAAGTCTTGGTTGGGCATGCCATTTATTTCAAAAAGGTTTTTTGCGGCAATGCTTAATAGTTCGGTAAGATGTGTTTTCACAATAACTACATAGAATACTAAAGTCGATATTTTAACCTACTGCCGTCATTTTTTCTTTAATCAGTTGATAATCAAATTCTAAATTGCCTAAACCCATCCTTAAAATCGCCTTAGATGTTCCGTTAGACTGCTTGTTTGATTATTTGAGCGGTGGTCAGTCGGTGCAAGTTGGCCAGCGCGTGTTGGTGCCGTTTGGTCGTCGAAGCCAAATAGGTATTGTGATGGAAAAAACTGATATTAGTGACTTCCCAATTGAAAAGCTCAAAGCGGTTATGCAGGTATTTGTTGATGAGCCGCCAATTGATGCTGAAACACTCAATTTAATTAAGTTTAGCGCGGACTATTACCAATATCCGTTTGGTCAGGCTTTGTTATCTGCTCTGCCAGCACGTTTGAGGCAAATTGCACCAGCGGTTACGCGCAAACAATATGCTTATAGCCTAACGGATTTTGGCCGATCCATTAATATTGAACAAATTCCTAAAAAACAATTGGTCACTCGCCGCGTATTTATAGCCTTAAGTGAGAGTGATTTACTCACAGAAGCTAGGTTAGATACAATTTCCAGTAGTGCGCGCAAAATTGCAAAGCAGTTCGTGGTTGAAGGCTGGGCTTGTAGCCAACTAGCGCAGGCAAGCATAAAAACTCTAGACACTCCGATTGCACTTCAACCAGAGCTAAACGAAGAGCAGACACTAGCGGTAAATTGCATCACACAAGACGTGCAAACATTCAAAGCTTGGCTATTACATGGCATTACTGGTAGTGGTAAAACCGAAGTTTACATTAGGTTAATGCAGTATGTATTAAAAAATAAAGATACTCAAGTATTGGTACTTGTACCAGAAATCAATTTAACACCACAGCTTGAAGCGCGATTTAGAAACCGTTTTCCTGACTTTGCGCTAGTGAGTTTACATAGTAATTTGAGCGAGAGTGAGCGCTTACATCATTGGCAATTAGCGCAGTCAGGCGCCGCCAAAATCATCATCGGTACGCGACTTTCTATTTTTACTCCTCTGCCAAAATTAAAACTCATTATCATTGATGAAGAGCACGACAGCTCTTACAAGCAGCAAGATAGTATGCGCTACCATGCACGTGATGTTGCTTTGGTGCGGGCGAAGCGCTTGAATATTCCTGTGGTGCTGGGTTCAGCCACACCTGCCTTGGAGAGTTGGTATAATGCGACAGCGACTGTAAGCACTAATGGGCAGCAGGCTAATAAATACAATTTACTTAGCTTAAACCAGCGTGCTGTCACGGCGGCACAATTGCCGAATATTGATTGCATTGATACAACTAAAGTCAATTTGCAACAAGGTCTAACACCGCAGCTAATCGCAGCGCTAAAATTGCGGTTAGCTCGTAAAGAACAAAGCCTATTGTTCATTAATCGTCGTGGTTATTCACCCGTATTATTATGTTCGGCCTGCCATTGGATTGCACCTTGCACACGTTGTAGCAGCAGATTGGTAGTACATTTAGGGCAAAGAAAATTACGCTGTCATCATTGTGGACATGAGCAACGAATTCCAAACCAATGCCCAACTTGTGGCGATGCGGATTTGCACCCTACAGGTCACGGCACGCAACGCTTAGAGCAAACGCTGGCGCAATTGTTACCAACCGCCCGAATTGCTAGGGTAGACCGTGACAGCACCAGTCGTAAAAATGCATTGATCGAAATTTTAGAGAAAGTGCATAAGCAAGAAATAGATATTTTGGTTGGCACACAAATGCTCGCTAAAGGCCATGATTTCCCAAATCTGACTTTGGTTGGCGTGATTGATACCGATAGCGCATTGCACAGCCCAGATTTTCGTGCTAGCGAACGACTATTTGCACAACTTATGCAAGTGGCAGGCCGTGCTGGACGAGCAGATAAAGCAGGACAAGTCATTATTCAAACGCAGTTTCCAAACCATGAATTGTTTAACGCCTTACGCAGCCAAGATTATGTGAGTTACGCTAATGCACTGTTGTTAGAGCGCGAGCAGGTGCAGTTTCCACCCTATGTGTTTACCGCCTTATTACGTGCGGAAGCCAACGATTTTGCACTTGTGCAAAAGTTTTTACATTTCGCGTTTAACCAAGCTCGTAGCCTGAGTAACAATGTGCTGGTATATGACCCTGTGCGCCCGCAAATGGAGCGCTTAAAAGGAATGGAGCGAGGCCATTTATTGATGCAAGCTAGTAATCGAGTAGCGTTGCAACATTTACTTAAAAATTTAGTCAGCCTATTAAGAACTCAGATTATTTCAGCAAAAGTAAGATGGTCAATTGACGTAAATCCATTAGAGTTTTGATTGTCGCCACTAAAATGCAGTAAAATGTAGCATCAAGCGGGCGTCGTATAATGGTAATACCCTAGCTTCCCAAGCTAGAGCCGTGGGTTCGATTCCCATCGCCCGCTCCATTTTTATAAATATGGGTGCTTCTACTCATTCAAGTTTTTAAGTTAGGCAAGTCGCGAATAAAGAATTACGCCGCGGTATATATCTGATATATATGGAATAATTTTTTTTGAGGAGTGCGGCATAACGACGAAACTGGAATGAATAGAGGTGCCTAAACTTAATTTAAAATAAAGCTTAAGATATTATGGCCAATCAAGCACCACCTTCAGTAATGACTTTTGCTGGTACAGACCCAAGCGGTGGCGCGGGCTTGCAGGCCGACATACTCACGTTTGCCAGTATTGGATGTCATCCACTTTCTGTGGTGACTGCAATCACAGTTCAGGACACGCGAGGTGTAGATAGCGTATTGGCAATGGATGCAGATTGGGTAAATGATCAGGCGCGCGCAATTTTAGAAGATGTGCAAGTTTCAGCATTCAAGCTTGGGCTTCTAGGCTCGGTGGAGAATATCGCCGTGATTGCAGAAATCATGGCAGATTATCCTGATGTGCCACTTTTAATAGACCCGATTTTAACGTCTGGACGAGGGGATGATTTAAGCAATGACGATATGATGGATGCAATGGTTGAGTTGTTATTTCCTCAAGCCACTTTGATTACACCCAATAGCTTAGAAGCGCGTCGATTTGCCTTTGCAGATGATATTGATGAAGTCGCATTAACTTCATTAGATGAAGCCGCTGCACGTTTGTTGGCGATGGGTAGTGAATATGTGCTGATTACTGGCACGCATGAACGTACGCTGGAAGTGACTAATACTTTATATGGTGAAAATAAATTGATTAAGGCTTATAAGTGGGAGCGTTTAGTTGGCAGTTATCATGGCTCAGGTTGCACGCTTACCAGCGCAATTGCAGCATGCATGGCACATGGCTTGACTATTGAAGAGGCGATTGAAGAGGCGCAGGAATATACATGGCAAACACTTAAAAATGGTTTTAGGCCAGGCATGGGGCAGTTTATCCCAGACCGTATGTTTTGGGCGAGAGATGAAGAAGATGCCGTTGTGAATAGTGGTGAAGGTAGCCTTAAGGCGCACTAAAGTCATTCTGAGCAAAGCTAAGAATCCATGCACGCTCTACAAATTCAAGGTTTATATGCAATCACACCGGATGAGCAAAACACGGACTTGTTGCTGACCATAGTGGAGGCTGCCTTACAAGGCGGTGCGAGCGTTTTACAATATCGTAACAAGCTAGCCAACCACAAATTACAAAACCAGCAAGCACGCGAATTGTTGTCATTGTGCCGGCAATATCATGTGCCGTTTATCGTCAACGATTCAGTTGAACTTTGCTTAACGTTAGATGCAGATGGCGTACATTTAGGCTCAGATGACGGCAACATTGCTGAGTTTCGTGAACGATTTGGAGCGGATAAATTACTTGGCGCGTCGTGCTACAACCGCTTTGACTTAGCTATGCAAGCTCAGCAAGCAGGCGCAAGCTATGTAGCCTTTGGTGCTTGCTTTGCCTCAAACACCAAACCCAATGCGCCAGAGGCAACCTTAGATTTATTTAAACAAGCTAAAGCGCAACTGCATATTCCCACAGTCGCTATTGGCGGCATTACATTAGCCAATGCGTCGCTGGTAATAGATGCAGGTGCAAGCTCTATCGCCGTGATTAATGCGATTTTCAATACAGATAACATAAAAGCCACTACCCAACAATTTTCTCAATTATTTGGTTAAGCCAACTGAAACGATAAAATTACCTCGCGCACAATTTTCTTCTTTGATGCAAGTAAGTTCAAAAAAAGCTTCAAATTTTTCATGCTCTCGGTGGTTAATTGCTGCATAAAGTTAACTTACCATTCAAGGACTTTAGAGTGAAAGTTGGTTTGCTGACTAGCTATGATTTTTTCAGTTAATTCCAACTCGTTGATTGTGTTAAAAATAACAGTCATCTTTGGCAAATCTTCCAAGTTGCTCAAAACTATTAAGCCGGAGTCTTTTTTTATATTCTTTAGCTTTAAAATACACATTTTCAATCATTCTAAAAGCGCCTTTCTTAGCTCTGATGCCATTTACTTTAGCAAGTAAAGAGGCGTCAACTATTTGAAACTGAAAATCGTATTCGTCACCAAAATTTTGCCTTCTTCAATTTTTGTATCAGCGAAATCAGCGATATTTTGGTAGTTATTTAAAAAATAAACTTCAGCTTCTTTCCCTGTGGTTTTTAATTGCTTAAATTTACTTTTGATAATGAGTGGAATTGCATCCACAGATAAATTTTTAACATCGTGTTCTGAAAGCAAGTATAGCTTCACTACAGATGCATGATCAGAAGCATTTAAATGGCCAAATAAACCATCAATGAAAATCTTTCGGTGAATGTAGGCATTGCCTTTCTGCCACCAGTCTATGTGACCATTCTCAAAAAATGAATCAAGTAAACCCTGTTGTTCTCATCTGAAGATTGTAGACTTTATCCTTGCAAATCTGGCACTCTCGTTCAATATTTGCAAGGATAAATTTAGCGCTAAGCTCACACGTCATCTGCTAAAATGTTGTTTTGTTTTATATACGGCAAAGCATCGTGACCTCAATCAATCAAACCCTTTTTGACAAATCCCAACAACTTATTCCAGGTGGCGTAAATTCGCCGGTGCGCGCTTTTCGTAGTGTGGGCGGCACGCCTATTTTTTTCAAAAAAGGCTTAGGCTCTAAGTTATGGGATGTAGATGGTAAAGAATATATCGACTATATCAATTCTTGGGGACCGATGATTGTGGGTCATGCGCATCCTATTGTAATTAACGCGGTGCAAGAAGCTGCTGCAAATAGTCTGTCATTTGGCGCGCCGACTGGTTTGGAGCTTGAAATGGCACAGATGATAAATAAGCTTGTGCCGAGCATGGAACAAGTGCGCCTTAACAGCAGTGGTACAGAAGCGACTATGAGCGCGATTCGCACGGCGCGTGGCTTTACAGGCCGAGATAAAATTGTGAAATTTGAAGGTTGTTACCACGGTCATTCAGATGGTTTGTTGGTAAAAGCAGGTTCGGGACTACTTACTTTTGGCGAGCCAGATTCTGGTGGCGTGCCAGCGAGTATTGCAGCGCATACGCTCACTTTGGAGTATAACAATACACAGCAACTCAAAGATTTATTCGCTAAATCGGGCGATGAAATTGCTTGCGTAATTATTGAGCCTGTAGTTGGTAATATGAATTTAATTGTGCCGCATATGGAATTCTTACATGCCTTGCGCGAGCTTTGCACAAAACATGGAGCTGTATTGATTTTTGATGAAGTAATGACTGGCTTCCGCGTAGCTTTGGGTGGTGCGCAAGCGTTATATAACATTAAGCCAGATATGACCACTTTGGGTAAAGTAATTGGCGGTGGCTTGCCAGTGGGCGCATTTGGTGGGCGTAAAGATATTATGCAGTGCCTTGCACCTGTGGGTAAGGTATATCAGGCAGGAACACTCTCTGGCAACCCTGTTGCGGTAACAGCTGGCTTGAAAACGCTGGAGTTGATTCAAGCACCAGATTTTCACGTCAAACTGACCACGCAAACTCAAAAATTAGTTGATGGCTTAAAAGCGGCAGCAAAAGAGGCGGGTGTGATATTTAACGCACAAAGCGTAGGTGGCATGTTTGGGCTATATTTCTGCGAAAAATGCCCAACTTCGTATCATGAAATGATGCAATCTAACAAAGAGCACTTTAATCAATTCTTCCATAGCATGCTCGATAGCGGTATTTATCTAGGCCCTTCAGCGTTTGAAGCGGGCTTTGTTTCAGCAGCACATACCGATGAAGATATTGCCAATACTATCGCTGCCGCAAAAAAAGCTTTTCAAGCTTTAGCCGTCGCTTAGGCAATAGCAATTAAATTAACGTCAATTACAGGCTTATTTGTCAAAATAATCTGTATCTTTAGGTTCTATCTTATTGAACACATAGGCATTTAGCGGTAAAATTAAAGGTTCCGCTAAATGTTTTGTGATTAAATAATATGGCATTAGATTTAAGTAACGCAATCAACCTACATTCAACTCACTTGAATTCAAGTAAGCCAATCAAACAAGGTTTATACAATCCTACTAACGAGCGAGACGCTTGTGGTGTGGGGTTTGTGGCGCACATCAAAGGTAAAAAAAGTCATGATATTGTACAAAAAGGCTTGGAGTTACTTACGAACCTGACGCATCGCGGTGCAACGGGTTACGACCCTAAGTTAGGTGATGGTGCCGGCTTGCTCATGCAGATGCCAGATACATTTATGCGCAAAGAGGCAGTTAAGTTAGGTATCCAGCTACCAGTAGCGGGTCAGTATGCAGTTGGTAATGTATTTTTACCGCAATCAGCTAAAAACCGCGAAGCGTGCGAAGCGTTAATTGGCAAAATAATCACAGAAGAAAGTCAGATATTACTCGGTTGGCGCGATACGCCAGTTGATAATAGTCACATTGCACAAGCTGCACGTGATGTTGAGCCAACCATGCGCCAACTTATGATTGGCGCTACTTCAGCAGATCAAACGGTGTTTGAGCGAAAATTATTTGTGATTCGCAAGCGCATAGAACATGCTGTCCGCGCACTTAATTTACAAGATAAAGCAACATTCTATATTCCCTCTTTATCTTCTCGCACTATTGTTTACAAGGGCATGCTTCTAGCTAATGAAGTAGGTGTTTATTACAAAGATTTAAACGATGAATCCTTAGCTTCTGCTTTGGCGCTTGTTCATCAGCGTTTTTCAACCAATACTTTCCCTGCATGGGATTTAGCACATCCATTCCGCATGATCGCGCACAATGGTGAAATTAATACCGTGCAGGGCAACGTCAATTGGATGGCGGCGCGTCATGAGACCATGAAATCTAGCGTAATTGGCGAAGATCTAGAAAAGTTATGGCCGTTAATCGCTGAGGGTCAATCAGATTCAGCATGTTTTGATAATTGCTTAGAGTTGCTTGTAGCTGGCGGCTATTCATTACCGCATGCGATGATGATGTTGATTCCAGAGGCTTGGAGTAACAACGCCTTAATGGATGAAGAGCGCCGTGCATTCTATGAATATCATGCTGCATTGATGGAGCCATGGGATGGTCCTGCCGCGGTAGCTTTTACCGATGGGCGTATGATTGGCGCAACGCTAGACCGTAACGGTTTGCGTCCTGCGCGATATTTAGTGACTGAAGATGATCTCGTAATGATGGCCTCTGAAATGGGTGTGCTGACCTTTCCGCAAGAAAAAATTGTTAAAAAATGGCGCTTAGAACCAGGTAAAATGTTGCTGATTGACACTGACCAAGGCCGTATTATTGGCGACGCAGAAGTGAAAAAAGCACTTGCTGTCGCTAAGCCATATAAACAATGGATAGAAAAAACGCGTTACTTTTTAAGCGATATGCCAAAAGTTGAAGGCGGCCTAGAAATGGCTGCAAGTTTGTTAGATACTCAACAAGCATTTGGTTATACGCAAGAAGATATTAAGTTCGTGATGCAGCCAATGGTGCAAAACGGCGAAGAAAGTGCTGGTTCTATGGGTAATGATGCCGCATTGCCAGTGTTGTCAGTAAAGCCTAAGCTGCTTTATAACTACTTCAAACAATTATTTGCACAAGTAACTAACCCACCAATCGATCCAATCCGTGAAGAATTGGTGATGTCATTGGTGACATTTATTGGACCAAAACCAAACTTATTAGGCGTGGATGAATCTACACCACCAATGCGTTTAGAAGCTAGCCAACCGATATTGATGCTAGACGAATTGGAGCAATTGAAGGCAATCGCGACACTCACACAAAACCAATATAAATCGTTAGTGTTAGATATTACTTATCCTTTAGCGCTAGGTAAGGCAGGCATGGCTGCTGCGGTGGCAAGCATTACCAGTGCGGCTGAAAATGCGGTTAAAAGTGGCTTTAATATTTTGATTCTCTCAGATAGAAATGTAAGCGCAGATCGTTTGGCAATCCCGGCTTTGTTGGCTTGTTCTGCAACACATGAGCATTTAGTGAAAGCTGGCTTACGCACCAGTACTGGATTGGTGATTGATACGGGTTCTGCAAGAGAAGTGCATCATTTTGCTTTGCTTGCAGGTTACGGTGCTGAAGCCGTTTGTCCATGGTTGGCGTTTGAAACAATCAATCACATGGGCGCAAAAGACAACTATATTGCAGCTAAGAATTTTGTTAAGGCGATTGGCAAAGGCTTGTACAAAGTCATGTCAAAAATGGGTATTTCAACTTATCAATCATACTGTGGCGCGCAAATATTTGAGGCAATTGGCTTAAACACAACGTTTGTAGACCAATACTTTACAGGTACGACTACCAATATTGAAGGCATAGGCTTAAATCAAGTGGCTGAAGAAGCTGAACGTTTACATATTGCAGCCTTTGGTGATGATCCAGTGTTGGCTAATAGTTTGGACGCAGGCGGTGAATACGCATTTAGAGTACGTGGTGAAGAGCACATGTGGACGCCAGATTCCATTGCAAAATTGCAACATGCAACGCGCACAGGCCAATACGACACATATAAAGAATATGCAAAATTAATTAATGACCAAACGCGTCGTCACATGACCTTGCGTGGTTTGTTTGAAATTAAATCAGTAGGTGCGGCAATTCCGCTTGAGCAAGTGGAATCAGCAAAAGAAATCGTTAAACGCTTTGCTACTGGCGCAATGTCACTCGGTTCAATTTCTACTGAAGCACATGCAACCTTGGCCATTGCCATGAATCGTATCGGGGGCAAATCAAATACTGGTGAAGGTGGTGAAGATGCGAAGCGCTTCATTCCGGTAGCCACTGACACGACGATGGCGAAAGTGATTGGCAGCGATGTCATTGTGAAAGATATTCCGCTAAAAGCGGGTGATTCCATGCGCTCACGCATCAAACAAGTGGCTTCAGGGCGCTTTGGTGTAACGGCTGAATACTTAGCTTCTGCAGATCAAATTCAAATCAAAATGGCGCAAGGTGCTAAACCTGGTGAAGGTGGTCAATTACCTGGCCACAAAGTGTCTGAATACATTGCGAAATTACGTTTCTCAGTACCTGGTGTGGGCTTGATTTCACCTCCTCCGCACCACGATATTTATTCGATTGAAGATTTGGCGCAACTGATTCATGATTTGAAAAATGCAAATCCAAAAGCATCTATTTCAGTTAAGTTGGTCGCTGAAACTGGCGTGGGCACGGTTGCAGCTGGTGTAGCAAAAGCCAAATCTGACCATATCGTGATTGCTGGTCATGATGGCGGTACAGGAGCATCACCAATCTCTTCAGTGAAACACGCGGGCGGCCCATGGGAAATTGGCCTAGCTGAAACACAGCAAACTTTAGTGCTTAATCAATTACGTGGCCGCGTTGTAGTGCAAGTTGACGGTCAAATTAAAACAGGTCGTGATGTAGTGATTGGTGCGCTATTAGGTGCTGATGAGTTCGGTTTTGCAACAGCGCCGTTAGTGGTTGAAGGCTGTATCATGATGCGTAAATGTCATCTCAATACATGTCCTGTTGGTGTAGCAACACAAGACCCAGAATTGCGTAAACGTTTTACTGGTCAACCTGAGCATGTGGTGAATTACTTCTTCTTTGTCGCCGAAGAAGTGCGTGAGTTAATGGCGAGCATAGGTGTTGCAAAATTTGATGATTTAATCGGTCGTGCAGATTTGCTAGATATGCAAGCAGGTATCGACCACTGGAAAATTCAAGGTTTAGATTTTGCTAAAGTATTTCATTTACCAGCAATGCCAGCGAGTGTTTCACGTAAAAATAACGACGTGCAAGACCACGGTTTAGCAAATGCGCTTGATAACAAACTAGTAAGCCTAGCTAAAGTAGCATTGGAAACTGGCGAAAAAGTAGTATTAGATATTTCAATTTCTAATACTAATCGTACGGTTGGTACAATATTATCTAATCAAATAGCTACACGCTATGGTCATGTAGGTTTGCCTGACGACACGATACACGTTAACTTTACTGGGACATCTGGTCAAAGTTTCGCTGCTTTTTTAGCGAAGGGTATTACGTTCGAACTCACTGGCGAAGGTAACGATTACGTCGGTAAAGGCTTGTGTGGCGGACGTATTATTATTAAACCACCAGTTACATTCCGCGGCATTTCGCATGAAAACATTATAGTTGGGAATACTGTCATGTACGGGGCTACCACCGGTGAAAGCTATTTACGTGGTGTTGCAGGTGAGCGTTTCTGTGTGCGGAACTCAGGTGCTTCAGCTGTGGTTGAAGGCGTTGGTAATCATGGCTGCGAGTATATGACAGGCGGAACGGTTGTTGTGCTTGGCTTAACAGGCCAAAACTTTGCAGCTGGCATGAGCGGTGGCGTAGCATATGTGTATGATGAAGACGGTATGTTTGCTAAACGCTGCAATATGAGCATGGTTGCGCTAGAAAAAGTAGAGCAAGCCGAGGCGGACGTGGGCAAAGTGCAACATCTCAATCAAGCTAATGAAGTGACGCTGAAAACTTTGATTGAAAACCATGCAAAATATACAGGTAGCGAACGCGCTAAAATGTTATTAGCGAGTTGGGCAACTTATCGCGCTAAGTTTGTAAAGGTTATGCCAATCGAATATAAACGCGCCCTGACAGAATTAGCAGCAGCATCAGCAAAACAAGCTGCGTAACGCACTCGTTAAAAAAGAATTATTGGAAAAGGTTTTAGTATGGGTAAAGTAACTGGATTCATGGAATACGGCAGACTGTCTGAGGCAAATCTGCCAGTAACAGATCGCGTTAAAAATTACAAAGAATTTGTATTGCATTTAAGTGACGATCAAGCCAAACAGCAGGGCGCGCGCTGTATGGATTGTGGTATTCCATTTTGCACTACTGGTTGCCCAGTCAATAATATCATCCCTGATTTCAATGATTTGGTATACAACCAAGATTGGAAAACAGCTATTGATGTGCTGCATTCAACCAACAATTTCCCTGAATTTACGGGTCGTGTTTGCCCAGCGCCTTGCGAAGCTGCTTGTACACTAAATATTAACGCGGAGGCTGTTGGTATTAAATCAATCGAGCATGCAATTATCGATAAAGCTTGGGAAAATGACTGGGTAAGCCCGCAAGTCCCTACACATAAAACAGGTAAAAAAGTTGTAATCGTCGGTTCAGGCCCAGCGGGCATGGCTGCTGCACAACAATTGGCACGCGTAGGCCATGCGGTTGTGATGCTAGAAAAAAATAGCCGTATTGGTGGCTTGCTTCGATACGGTATTCCAGACTTCAAAATGGAAAAATCACATATCGATAGACGTATAACGCAGATGGAAGCCGAAGGCGTAGAATTTCGCGTTAATCAAAATGTAGGCGAGAATGTCAAAGCCGATGATTTACTAGCTGAGTTTGATGCAGTTATTTTAGCTGGCGGCGCAGAGTATCCACGTGACTTACCAGTAAAAGGTCGTGAGCTTAATGGCGTGATGTATGCCATGGACTTTTTGATGCCACAAAATAAAGTGGTAGCGGGCGATACTATTGCGAATCAAGTGATGGCAAGTAATAAAAATGTTGTGGTTATCGGCGGTGGCGATACAGGATCAGATTGTGTAGGAACTTCAAATCGTCATGGCGCATTAAGCATTACTCAGTTTGAGTTAATGCCACAACCACCAGCACATGAAAATAAAGAACTTGTTTGGCCAAATTGGCCACTTAAAATGCGTACTTCCAGTTCGCATGAAGAAGGTGCAAATCGCGATTGGTCTATCACTACTAAAGAGTTGATTGGTGAAAATGGCAAAGTGGTCGCTTTAAAAGGCGCTAAAGTAGAATGGATAAACGGTAAAATGGTTGAAGTGGCAAATTCAGAATTCACTATTAAAGCTGACTTAGTGTTATTAGCAATGGGTTTTGTCTCGCCAGTGCAAAAGTTGTTAGAAATTTTTGATATAGAAAAAGATGCTCGCGGTAACGCAAAAGCAACTACAGAAGGTGCAGATAGCTATAAAACGAGCAAAATTAAAGTATTCGCAGCTGGCGATGTTCGCCGTGGTCAGTCTTTAGTGGTTTGGGCAATTCGTGAAGGTCGGCAGGCAGCTAAAGCTGTGGATGAGTTTTTAATGGGTTCTTCCACGTTGCCACGTTAGAATTTGGCAAAAAATACAATTAGCTTAGCAACAAAATGAACAGTTAAAGCTGGTTATAAAAAGTAAAGGACGCGAAGTAAATTATTTTGCGTCCTTTTTTATTAGGTAAAAGCCTAAATAAATTCCTTAGTAAATAGATGGATTAAAATAATGAGTGAATTAAAAAACGACACCTTCTTAAAAGCATTAAAGCGCCAACCTACAGACTACACACCAGTGTGGATGATGCGCCAAGCGGGACGTTACTTACCAGAATACCGTGAAAGCCGCAAAACGGCAGGTAGCTTTTTACAACTTTGTAAAAGCCCAGATTTTGCCACTGAAGTCACACTTCAACCGCTTGATCGTTATCCGCTTTTAGATGCCTCTATTTTGTTTTCTGATATTCTTACAGTGCCAGATGCGATGGGTTTAGGCTTATATTTTGAAGAAGGCGAAGGCCCTAAATTCGAGCGCACGCTACGTTCAGAAGCTGAAATACAAAAGCTAGAAGCCCCCGACATGGCTAAACTGCAATATGTCTTTGACGCTGTTGCGCAAATCCGTAAAACACTTGATGGTCGCGTACCTTTGATTGGCTTCTCAGGTAGCCCTTGGACGCTAGCAACTTACATGGTGGAAGGCAAAGGCGGTACAGACTTTTTAACTATTAAAAAAATGGCTTACACCCGCCCAGATTTGCTACACCATATTTTGGATACAACCGCAGAAACCGTAATCCAATATCTAAACGCGCAAATCGCAGCAGGCGCGCAAGCGGTAATGATATTTGATTCATGGGGCGGCGCACTTTCACACGATGCCTATATTGAGTTTTCACTCAATTACATGCAAAAAATAGTTGCTGGTTTAACTAAAAAAAATGATGGCCATAAAGTGCCAAGTGTAGTGTTTACCAAAGGTGGCGCGTTATGGCTAGAAGCACAGGCTGAAATAGGTGCAGATGCACTTGGCTTAGATTGGGCAGTAGACATTGGTCAAGCGCGTAAACGCGTGGGTGACAAAGTTGCTTTACAAGGCAATTTAGATCCAGCGATCTTGCTATCAACGCCTGAAGCGATTGAAAGGCAGGTAGAAAACGTATTGCGTAGTTATGGCAATGGCCATGGTCACGTATTCAACCTAGGCCACGGCATTACACAATGGACTCCGCCTGAAAACGCAGCAGCGATGCTAGAAGCAGTTAGAAAACACAGCAAGCAATATCACAAATAATCTACATCAAATTGTAAATAAAGCGTTAAAAATAATGCGCTATAATCATGTATCCATGAGGCACATAGAGCATCTTTAACAAGTTGTTTTATAGCATTAAAAAGCCTGCGACTGCAGGCTTTTATTGAGTCAATGACAAGAACTATTTGAAAATAGACATCCGTTGCATGGTGCCATCTTTATCTACAAATTTATGTTTAATCGCACCTACAATATGTAGCACAATCAGTGCTAAGAAAATAAAGGTTAACACCTCATGCGCCGAAGCTGAAGCCTCGTGAACAGCTTTATTTGCCAACCCTTCAATAATCGTGATGCCAAACCATTTAAGGCCATACTTGCTTGTAATGCCAGTAATTAAGCCTGTGATTGGCACAGCTATCATCAATAAATAAAGTAAATGATGTGTGCCCGTTGCCACTTTACGCTCAATTACTTTGTATGAGGTCAGCATCGAAGGCGGTTTGTGCGTGATGCGCCAAAATATTCTTAGCGCGATAAGCGCGAAAATAGTGATGCCTAAAGATTTGTGCAAATTGAAATAAAATGTTCTAGCGGTGACTTCTTCGCTAAGTTGCCATGTATAAATGCCTAAATTTAAAAAATCGTAAGCCGATTGCTTAGGACCTTCTTTGGGGATGTCTGCCATAAACCAGCCGATTGCAAACATTACAACCACAAAAATAGCAATTAGCCAGTGTAAAACCACCGCAGTTTTGGTGTAACGAGAAGAAGTTTGAATCATTGTAGAAATCCTGTATATTAAATATGCGCCTATGTGACCCGTGTCACAGTGAAAAATTGCATATAGCCTCAATATTCTAACCAATAAACTTAACTTCAGGAATAAATCATGCGAATTTTAATGATAACCCTTAGTATCTTAGCGCTGATGGGCTGCGCGCATGCTAAATCTACGCATGATGACGCTTTTGCGATTGAAAGTATTGGTAATGGCATTTACGTGCACCACGGCGTGCATTTAGATATTGATACAGGCTATCAAGGTGATATTTGTAATATCAGCTTTATTGTGGGTATCAAAGGCGTTGCAGTGATTGATACAGGCGGAAGCCTAAAAGTTGGTAATGAGCTGCGTGAAGCCATTCGTAAAATCACGCCATTGCCAGTGCTTTACGTGATTAACACGCATGTGCACCCAGACCATATTTATGGTAATGCGGCTTTTTTGGCTGATAAACCACAATTTATTGGGCATGATAAATTAGCGACTGCCATGGAGCTACGCCACGAAGCCTACACTAAGCTGAACGAAAAGTTGTTAGGTGAAGATGCAAAAGGGAGTGAGCTTGTGAAACCAACAATAGCAGTTAAAACAACGCTGGAATTAGACTTAGGCGATAGAAAATTGATGCTGACAGCTCACCCAGTAGCGCATACGAATACTGATTTATCAGTCATGGAAAGTAAAGCGAGTACATTATTTGCTGGCGATTTATTATTTATTGAACGTACGCCAGTGTTAGAAGGCGATATTAAAGGCTTGATAGCTGAAATTGAAAAACTGAAAAGCAGCCCAGCCAAACAAGTAGTACCAGGGCATGGACCAGTAACCAAAAATTGGATTGAAGCGCTCAACAATGCGCAACTTTATTTGAATGTGTTATTAACAGATATTCGTGCCAGTATTAAAAAAGGTGAAAGTATGGAATCCACCATGAATAATGCTGCTGCTACTGAAAAAGGTAAATGGGCATTGTTTGATATAGCAAACAGGCGAAATGTGAATACGATTTACCCTGCGTTGGAATGGGAGTAGTCTAGATAATGTAAAGCAACTAGAAGCCACTTTATATTATTTACTATGAAATAGTGTTGAAATTATTTCTTTAAATTATCTAGGCTACAAGCTGTGACTGGATTTAAGTGCAATATCAACATGCCGCCAGCAATCCCTAAATACAAGAAAAACACGTCAGGAATCACTCTGCCTAATACAAGCGCTAAGAATAAGGCTAATGTCATCATCACAAGTGCAGCTATTTTAGTTTTATAGCCTACTAATAAAGCTAAACCTCCTAAAAGTTGCACTAAAATAAGCAGTGGTGCAAATATTGTAGGCAAGCCGAATTGACCGAGCGTCATTTGATAGTTTAAATAACCATCTGGTTGGTTAGTAATAGCTACTAATTTCAGAATAACAATACCAAGAAAAACGAGAGCCAACATGATGCGTGCTATTGCAGTTTTATACTTTTGCATAATTAAACCTTAGAAATTCAACTTAAAATTAACAGCCTGCATAATGCACTGAACACACTAATTTCGCAAGTAGCGACAAAACTCTAACATGATATTAAAACCTACAGAGATTCAAGTAGTCACTTGGCGTGAAGCAGAGGCTGCTCTGCGGGCAATACGCACGCCAGTTTTTATTGTCGAGCAATATGTGACCGATGAGTTTGAATGGGATGATTTTGATGCTACTGCAATCCATTTATTAGCCATGGTGAATCAGCAAGCGGTAGGTTGTGCAAGAATTATTAGCAATAAAATCGGACGAATGGCTGTGCTTAAAGCATTTCGTGGCAAAGGTATTGGCATGGCATTGTTAAAAAAATCTTTAGAAATTATCAAAAATAAGGGCGCAGCTAGCGCTTACCTTTCTGCACAAACACATGCGATTGGTTTTTATCAGCAAGCTGGCTTTACTGTAATAAGTGGGGAATATTGCGATGTGCATATTCCTCATGTAGATATGGAATATCAGTTTGTAAAATAAACGCAATATAAATCTAATCCATTTGGTTTAAGCGTTAAGCTTTTGTTAAAATAACGTTTTTATTGTTAAATTTAAAGAGAGTCATATGTCTAAAATTATTTTTAAAGCGGGCGAAGCTACTATTTATACAGAAGGCAAAGACACTGGCGCGGCTATGCCGGAAATTTTAATCGGCAGCGTAGACGGTCCTGTGGGCGCAGCGTTTGCAAACATGATGGCGCAAAGTAAAGGTCATACAGCAATGTTTGCTGTTCGCGATCTAAACCAGCTAGTGCGTCCAGCTTGTATGATGGCGCCAAAAGTGACATTAAAAGACAGTGCAAATATTGAGTTGTTTGGCGGTTTAGTGCAGGCTGCAACAGCAGATGCAATTTTAGATTGTGTAATCGAAGGCATCATTCCTAAAGATCAAGTGAACGATTTGTGTATTATCAGCTTGGTTTGGATTGACCCGCGTGCCGCTAAAGATGAAAACTTAGATAAAGCCGATATGTACAAAAATAATTACGAAGCTACTAAACTTGCTATTAAGCGCGCACTAAATGACGAACCAACAATAGATGAATTGATTGCAAATCGTAAAAAAATTAAGCATTGTATGTGGGAAGAAAGCTGGGGCGAAATTTAGTCAGTCAATAACACTAGAAAAAATCGGCAAATGCCGATTTTTTTGGTCTTCATTTAAGCAAGCGATTTGCTTTGTATTGATTGTAAAATCTTGCGTATAGGTGTGGGGATTGCGGCATCAATTGCATCATCAATATTCAACCATACGTACCTATTTTCATTAATATGAGGCAGAAGTTTTATCACTTGTAATGGTTGCGGTTGGATATGCAGTTTAAAGTGTGTAAAAGCGTGACTAAATTTTGGTAAGGGTTCCATTACCTCGGCTATTACATTAAACAGTTTATACGTTAGGGATGCTAAATCAAGCGTAGTATCTGTCTCAGGAAAGCTCCACAAGCCCCCCCAAATTCCTGCTGACGGGCGCTTCTCGAGCATGAATTTATCGTCATGCATCAATATCAACATAATGGTGTATTTTTCAGGGATTGTTTTACGAGGTTTTGGCGTTGGTAGATTATGCACACGATCCTGCTGATAGGCTTCACAGCTGCTAGAAAGTGGGCACTGACTACACTTAGGCTTGCTCCTGATGCAGATAGTTGCGCCTAAATCCATCAAGCCTTGGGTATAGGCAACCATACCATGTTCGGGCAGTAATTTTTCCGCGAGCTGCCATAATTTTTTTTCAACTTTAGGTGAACTTGGCCAGCCTTCTACTAAGAAATGTCTAGCCAATACACGTTTTACATTGCCATCTAAAATAGTCTGCACTTGATTAAAGGCGAATGAAGCAATCGCAGCAGCAGTAGAGCGACCTATACCAGGAAGTGTTTGAATTGCCTCGAAGTTTTGCGGAAATTGTCCGTTATAATCATGCATGATTGTCATGGCGGCATTATGTAGATTACGTGCTCTTGAGTAATAACCCAGCCCGCTCCAATGTTGCAAAACTTCATCTTGTGTTGCATTTGCTAAGCTTGAGATATTGGGAAAGCGCCGCATGAACTTACTGTAATAACCAATGACTGCTGCCACCTGCGTTTGTTGCAGCATGATTTCTGACACCCAAATGGCATATGGATCTGGAGCTTGGTCTATTTTAGTCTGCCAAGGTAAATCGTGTCTACCATGTATATTTTGCCAAGTTATAAGCCGGTTCGAAAAATCACACATGGACTAAACCTAACAAGATGTTGCAAGGTGTCATAAAATTTACGACTAAGATTTAGAAATTAAGTAATTTTTTAAGTTTCTTCTCAGCTTTTTCTTTAGCTTTGTCCTCAGCAGACTTAGGTGCCTCAACTGGAGTAGTCGGTTGTACATTGGTCTCTGCATTTGTTGTAGCAACGGGTGTTGCTGGCGCCACTGGGTCAATAGATTTTTTCTTGCCTAATAATCCTTTAAGCGCATCTGTTTTATCGCCACTGCCAAGCAAGTCTTTGACTGCAGTACCTTTTTCACCCCCAACTTTATCTAGTAAATTTGATTTTGCAAGCGCCGTACCAATTGATGCAAAATCCATACCGTATTTAGGGCTAGAGAATGTTCCTGAAATTTTGAGAGGAATTGAAATCCCAGCTAAAGCGTCTAAGTCAGCACCATCCTGACCCTTAAGTGATTTAACAATAGTAGGTTTTGCCAAGTAATTAATCGTTTCGTTACCAATATCGAGATCGCCACGGTTATCACCTTTGCCCAGTCTTAAAATGGGTGCCTTCATGGCTAAGTCTTCGTTATGCGCAACTCCATTTTTAATGTCAAAAGTCGCTGTTAATTCGCTGAAGTCTGTTTTCTTTTTACTATCACTCGCAACATTATCTTTCGCTTTAAATACATTCACTTTATTTTTTAAATCGCGAATACTCCCAGCAATATCAACGCCTTTAAGCGCGCCATCTGCTAGACTAATGGATGCATTTCCTGCTAACGCTTTTTTAAGTGCAACAACGCTGCCACCTTGGGTGGTCACATCAATATTGACTGTGCCTTTACCTTCTAACATATCATTATTGATTGCATCGACCATTAATGGCCCAATAGAGACCGATTTCATATTTTGTTTAAATGTGATACTGGGAATGCCACGCGCATCTACGCTTAAACTACCATTCATATTGCCTTGATACAAGTTTGCGGAAAATGGCGACAGCGTTGCTACTCCCCCTTCTGCTTTTAAACCTAAATTCACATTTTCAGTTTTAACATTTGCCAATTTAAGCCAGCCGATTTTCGCCTCGCCTGAAGCGTTTAGCTTTTTTAGCGCAACCAGATCTATGGGTGTATCACCACTACTTTTATTGTTATCAGCGCCTTTAGTAATGTATCTGTCTGCATCTAGCTTGTCGATATTTACATTAAAATTATAAACAGGATCATTAAAGCGAGAAATCCCAATGCTTGCATTAATTTGGCTATCATCCACTTTTGCCGCAAGTGGATTAAGAATTAATTTTTGGCCATCAGCTTTCAGGTCAATGCGAATATTTAAAGCTTTAGTTTTACCATATTTAAGATTGCCGATTCGTAAGCTACCGTCCGCATTCAATGTTTTAAGTGCATTTAAATCAAACGGCTTGTCACTGGTTTTAGAGCTTACACTGGACTTGGCATCTGAGCTGCCAGCAGTTGCATATTTATCTATATCTAGTTGATCAATATCTAAATCAAATGTATAAAGTGGCTTCGCAAATTGGCTAATACCGAAGCTGCCTTTAATTCGGCTGTCATCTACTTTAACATCTAAGCCACTTAGAGCCAGCTTTTCGCCATCCGCTTTAATCCCTACATTAAGGCCGGAAACTAGATATTTGTCGTACTGAATACTGCCAACGCTAAGTTTTCCATCAAGCAATATGGTTTTCATGGCGCTTAAGTCGGCAGGCTTCTCGCTAGATTTTTCTGCAGGTTTGGATTTAGCTAATAGTTTGTTGAGGTTAAGTTTATCTGCATTCAAGTTAAATTTAATACTCGGTTTTTTGAAGCTAACCACTGAAATATCACCATTGAGCTTTGTATCGTCGATATTAAAGCTAAATTTGCTGTTGGCCAATTCGTTTTTAATATCGGTGTGCGCCAATAAATTGAAGTTACCTTTCATGCCGCCACTCGGTAAGCTAGGGTCTTTAATATCTAAGCTGCCTACAAGTTTAGGCAGATCAAAAATTAAAGTTTCTAGATTACCGCTAAATGGGGATGAAAACTTGCCAGATAACGTACGTTTACCTTGAATGGCTGAAATATCACCGGTAATACCACTACTTTCTAATGCTTTAGGTGAACCTTTGATGTCTGCTAAGGCTAGGTTGGCTTTAAAGGATTCGCCTGCTTTTTCTTGGATTAAAGTGACGGTAGTTTTTTTACTGGTAACTTCATCTTTTTGTGCGTTTAATTTAGGGGCACTTAACTCTATGCTCAGTTTTGCATCATTAAATTGACCAGAGCCAACTAATTTCAAGCCATCAACTAAAAATTCGCGTGATTCAGGTTTTGCGTCTACATCGCCACTAATCACCACATCAACATTCTTACCTCCAAGTAAATCGCCTTTAATAGCAGCATCAAAGCCTTTGGCTACAAAGTGCTTACTTGCAGTATCTACCAAGAAATTACCCATTATTTTTGCATTGGCTGCTACTTCAGGATGATTTGAGGTGATTGTAAAATCCGTGGCTAGATCAATAGGCTCTGCCAAGGCAATGTGGCCAGATTTTAGATTGAATTTAGATATATTGTATTTTGTTCCCGCGCCTTCATCACTATAGCTAATAGCTGAATTAGTCACATTTACGCCGTCAATATCAAATTTAATGTCTTGAGATTCATCATCTTTACTCATTAAATCGTCAAAGTTTGTCGTGCCATCTTTATACTTAACAATGTTTGCTTGCGCGCCGTCAATGTAAACGGTATCTACCACTAACTCTTTTTTGAGTAATGGTAATAATGCGAGTGAGACTTTTACACTATTTACTGATGCAAATTCTTTACTATTTTTATGCTCAGAAAGTGAAATTTTGCCTAAATCGGCGCCAATTTTAGGCCAAAAAGCAAGTTTGATGTCACCATCCAATTTAAGCGTGCGCTCTTTCTTTTGTTGAACTAGATCAATCACTTTTTGCTTGTAATCATTTGGGTTGAATGTAGCCGCAACAATAGCCACCAATAACAAAAGTAGGCCAATTAAGCCACCTAAAGCATACAGGCCATATTTAAGATATTTTTTCATGATGATTCTCACTACAAGAGTTTATTTCAAAGATTACAAAATTTTAACATCAGAATAATTTTAGTACTATTTCCAGAAAAAATGGCTAATTGCTGCCGCACCAAATTTCCAAACGATATAAATCAGCAAGCAATAAAGAATAACAGTAAGCATTAAACATATCAGCGAAAATATCGCCATTAAACCATCATGCTCAATTTCACCTGTGCAATAAAATAAAATAGCTAAGCTAGGAAACAGGTTTTTAAATGGCACTACACCGCCGAGTGGAATGGCCACTAGTACGCCCACTGCCATAAATATAAAACCACCAATGTATTGACCTAATTGACCTGTAACTAAAAAACTTAAGCGAGGTTTAGTAAAGCGACGACAAAAACCTATGATTTTTAAACATGTGCTGACAAGCCCTTGTCGCACACGCAGGCTTAATGTCACATTACGAATTTTTTGCGGCAAAGATAAAAGTTGTTCGCCTTTAAAAAGTTGCAAACCCAATGCAATAAAAGCGGCACTACCGATAAGTGCAAAAAATCCTAATGGAATGGGCTGTAGAAAAGGTAAAACAGCTAAAGTCGCAGTGAATGTGTAGGCGTCCGGCCCTAGCTTATCAATGGCCTTGCCAAAAGCTAATGGCTCTTCTGCAACGGGTGTGGCAAAGCTTTCTAGTGTAGTGACTAACTCATTGAAGCTGCTCGAAGAAGTAGGCATACTAGACTAAGGGGCTGTTTAAAAACATTAAGCCGTTAATTTCAAATAGGCTGTAAAAATCACTTCAGTGTACAGTCCAATTAACCAAACCAGTATAAGCCGTCACCAACACAATAATGCCAAATATAATTCGGTACCATGCAAAAATTGTAAAATCATGATGACTGACATAACGAATCAAAGCGCGTACCGCAATCATGGCGCTAATAAAGGCAAAGATAAAGCCAACTATCCATGCGCCTATGTCATCCATGCTTAATAAAGCACGGTCTTTATACATAGAATAAATAGAAGCAATGCCTAACGTGGGTACTGCAAGAAAGAATGAAAACTCAGCGGCGGCTTTACGCGATAGCCCAAAAAACAAGCCGCCGATAATGGTAGATCCAGAACGCGACATGCCAGGGATTAATGCGACTGCTTGAGCTAGTCCCAGTTTTAAAGCGTCGATTGGACGAATTTCATCAACCGTTTCTATAGAGACGGTATGCTTACGTTTTTCTGCCCACAAAATGATGAAAGCACCAATAATAAATGCCATTGCTACGGGTATTGGTTTAAAGAGGTGCGCTTTGATATTGTCGCCGAAAGCCAAACCAAGAATAGCGAGAGGCAAAAAGGCAATGACTAAATTAATGATTAAACGGTTAGCTACCGGATTGCGACCTAATCCAGCAAAAGTACTAACAAAGCGTGTACGGTATTCCCACACCACCGCCAAAATCGCCCCCAATTGAATGGCAATATCAAATACGCCTCGTTTTTCGTAGTTCATAAAGTTGAGCAAATCGCCCGCTAATATGAGGTGGCCAGTACTGCTAATAGGCAAAAATTCTGTAGCGCCTTCAACTATTCCAAGAATGGCGGCTTTTAGTAATGTCAGTAAATCCATAATCTCATTTTAACAGGTTTGTGTTTCATATTAGGTCAGTTTAGACTACAAGTGTAAGTTAGAATTTTGCCCATTAAAAAGGGCGATTTGTCGCCCTTTTTTATTATTTCATGAGTTTATAGTGCTTATTTAAGCATGCCTAACACACCGCTTAGCAAGTTACCTGAATCTGCAGTTACTTCACCATTAGGAGTCATTTTATCTACTACACCTGGTAGGTGTTGAGCAATTTGGCTACTTAACACTTCAGGTGAAATGCCAAACTTAGCAGCCATTTCTGCAATTTGACCATTGCCTAATACGCTGGAAATTTGGTCAGCAGAAATTGACATATTCTCGCCTTTGCCAACCCATGAGGCAGCTAAATCACCCAAGCCACAGTCTTTGAATTTACTTAAGACGCCTTCAAGGCCACCATTTTGGTTAAACATTTCCATGGCAACTTGCGCCATACCACCTTGTTGCCCACCTATTACCTTACCAAGTACTGCACCAGCAATGCTATCAAATAAACTCACGATTAATCCCCCTATTATACGACAAAAAATTTCTAACGAATAGCATAACTCAAAAACGTTCGCCATTACGTAGATAGCGCCATTGTCCGACTGGTAATTTACCTAAATTTACACTTCCAATACGTACACGTTTTAAACCAACCACATGCAAACCAACCATTTCACACATGCGGCGAATTTGACGTTTTTTGCCTTCACGCAATACAAAGCGTAATTGATCTTCATTTTGCCAACTCACTTTGGCGGGTTTTAGTTTTTCGCCATCTAAACTTAAACCAAAATTAAGACGTTTCAAATTGTCATCACTTAACTCGCCTTCAACTCGAACTAAATATTCTTTTTCAACGCTGGAATCCTCACCAATCAAATGACGCGCTACACGACCATCTTGAGTAAGCACTAACATTCCTGTAGAGTCAATATCCAAACGACCTGCTGGTGCTAGGCCTTTTAAATATCTACGTTGAAACTCACGCTCGTGATGTTGATTTAACTCAGGGTCATCCAACCACTCGTTATCAGGATGCACGAGTACAATTGCTGGTTGATAATCATCTTCCGCCTGCCCGCTTACATAGCCCACAGGTTTGTGCAAAATAATCGTCACTGATTCTGATTGTACTTCGTGTGCGTAACTACTGATCACAATTTCAGCATTTGGGTTGATGCGCGTACCCAGAGTATCAATAATCACGCCATCCACCATCACCCAGCTGTTCAAAATCCATTCGTCAGCCTCACGACGTGAGCAAATGCCACGCTCCGCCATCACTTTAGAAAGCCGTGGTAAATCTGTGCTGATAGATGTGGATTTATAGGCAGCTTTTGCTGCAGCACCATATTGTGGCGTAGTTACCGCGTCATATCCATCGCGCACTTTACCGCCTCTGCGTGGCGCTTGACGGTATTGCGGCTCATTTTTATCTGGGCGTGGTGTAGTTCGTGTGTCTACACCTTGCGGTCTTACTTGGCGATGTTGCTGTTCTCTTTCATCTGAAGATCTAGCTCGGTAGTCTAGGTGCGTGTTTTGGTTATCATCCAACGTTGCATTTTCACGCGGCTTACCATCAAAACGGTGGTTGCGTTGTCCGGTTTTAGCAGGTGTTTGATTTAAAGATTCTTGACTCTCAATTTTTCTTTCAACTGGCGGTTTTTCTTTAAGTTGCGAATTTGCCTTAGGCGGTGCAACGCTTCGGTCACGCACAACAGCATTGGTGCGCCGCACTGGGGGCTTACTCACTTTCACTTGAGTTTCATCAGATTTTTTATTGAGTTTAATAGTGGTCACGTTAGCCCGCATTCATATATTTATAAGACCATTTTAACAAACAATCACGCATGCCCCTATTGATAAATCCAACTTAAATTAAAGTTGAATCACTTACTAACTCCGTGGATTTGCCATACTTTCTATTTCTAAAATTTTGCTGATAACTCATCACAGATATTAAATTTTCAACACATCAATGGGCATTTATAAAAATAAATACCTATTAAATCAATATGTTAATAAATATATTCTGCATAAATGTATTGGCATAGTCTTTGCTGATTAATAATTATGGAAAGCATTTTTAAGATAAATATAAAAATGCAAAATAATCATACTGGGGAGAACAAAATTGATTATCACTAAAGTAGTGGCAAAAATTAGTACAGTGAATGTACGCCAAAATCGTAACAGAGCACTAAGCTTACTAATAGATGAGATGGCCGTGTGGTATCCAGCACCATATTACGATATTGAAGCGATGGTATCTAAAGAGACCAAGGGGTTTATATCAAATCATCTCGCTAAGACTAGTGCATCTGTTTGCGCTTAGTAAAGTGACATGCCCAATAAAAAGCTAGCTTAATGCTGGCTTTTTATTGGATATCAAGGTTTTTCTTAAATCTTTTGATAAACCTCTGAACCTTTCTTTACAAACTCAATGGCTTTTTCCTGCATGCCTTTTTGTAGCGCTTCTTCATCACTAACACCTAATTTATCTGCGTAATCACGTACATCTTGGCTGATTTTCATTGAACAGAAGTGTGGACCGCACATTGAGCAGAAGTGCGCTTGTTTTGCGCCTTCTTGCGGCAATGTTTCATCGTGGAATTCTTTGGCTTTTTCTGGGTCTAGACCTAGGTTAAACTGGTCATCCCAACGGAATTCAAATCGTGCTTTTGATAGCGCGTTGTCGCGAATTTGTGCGCCTGGGTGGCCTTTGGCCAAGTCTGCCGCGTGTGCTGCGATTTTGTAAGTGATGATGCCTACGCGCACATCTTCTTTGTCTGGCAAGCCTAAGTGTTCTTTAGGTGTTACGTAACATAACATCGCACAACCATACCAACCAATCATGGCCGCACCGATACCAGAGGTAATATGGTCATATCCTGGGGCGATGTCAGTAGTTAATGGGCCTAATGTGTAGAATGGAGCCTCGCCGCAATGTTCAAGTTGCAAGTCCATATTCTCTTTAATGAGGTGCATAGGCACGTGACCCGGGCCTTCAATCATGCATTGCACGTCATGCTTCCAGGCGATTTGTGTGAGCTCTCCTAGAGTCTTCAATTCAGCAAATTGCGCTTCATCGTTGGCATCGTAAATTGAGCCTGGGCGTAAGCCATCGCCTAAACTAAAGGCAACATCATATTGCTTCATAATCTGGCAGATATCTTCAAAATGCTCGTATAAGAATGATTCTTTATGATGTGCCAAGCACCATTTGGCCATTATAGAACCACCACGTGACACAATGCCTGTCATGCGTTTAGCAGTAAGTGGAACGTGCGCTAAACGGATGCCTGCATGGATAGTGAAATAATCCACGCCCTGCTCTGCCTGTTCAATGAGAGTGTCACGGAAGATTTCCCAAGTTAAATCTTCAGCCTTACCATTTACTTTTTCTAAAGCTTGGTAAATTGGTACTGTACCAATCGGCACTGGGCTGTTGCGGATAATCCACTCGCGGGTTTCGTGGATGTTTTTACCTGTAGATAAATCCATCACAGTATCTCCACCCCAGCGGGTGCCCCACACCATTTTTTCAACTTCTTCTGAAATTGAAGAGCCTAGCGCAGAGTTGCCGATGTTGGCGTTAATCTTTACTAAGAAGTTACGGCCTATAATCATCGGCTCTATTTCTGGGTGGTTGATGTTTAGCGGGATAATCGCTCGACCAAGCGCAACCTCTGAACGAACAAACTCTGGCGTAATTACTTTGGGAATGTTTGCACCAAAATTTTGACCTTCATGCTGGGTTTGTAGCAATGCACTCATATTGTCGCGGCGTTGATTTTCGCGAATGGCTATGTATTCCATTTCAGGTGTGATTATGCCTTTTCGTGCGTAGTGCATTTGGCTCACGTTTTGACCTGCTTTTGCACGCAATGGTTTACGATTTAAGTTAAAACGCATTTCAGCTAACTCTGGGTCAACAAGGCGTTGATGGCCAAACTCTGAACTTGGGCCATCTAATTGTTCTACATCGTCACGCTCCATAATCCAAGGCGCGCGTAGTGCCGGCAAGCCGTTACGGATGTCTATGTTGATCAATGGGTCTGTGTATGGACCTGAAGTATCGTATACGACGACAGGTGGATTTTTTTCCGCACCGAATTGTGAAGGTGTATCGCTTAATGAAATTTCACGGAACGGAACTTGAATGTCAGGGCGAGAGCCTTGTACAAAGACTTTACGTGAATTAGCGAATGGCAGTTTAGTTGCCGGGTCAATTTCAGCAGTCTCACTTATAAACTTAGCGAGATTTTTTTGTAGATTTTTGTCGGTGGCGTTCATGGTGCTTTCCTATTTAATATTTCAGCATAGAAAAGCAACAAAAGCGTTAGCCATTTTAATCAATAGCAACACATTGCATGCTTTCCTACGGCGGCATAACCCGCGTCAGGTTCAAAGGGTGTTTCTCACTATTCATATAATATCGCAATACGAATAGACCCCTAGCAATAGACGAAAATTACGCTATTTCGATAGTAAAAGCAAGTGCTTATAATTTTTATAATTAGAAATTAACATTGTAAAAAATGATGATTAAGCATCAGTATTACTTGTGTTTTTTGCTATAATAATATTCGTCAATCACAAGTATAAGAAAAGTAGGTGAATCATGGCTTTAATTCTTTATATTGTTTATTACTTAACCGCCATTATCGCGTTGTTTTTTCACTTTACTGGGGCATTAGAGCGCTGGGGAATGGAATGGATTATTTTGGTTCTGGCAGTAACTGTATTCCCTGTAGTTTTATACTTATAGAGCTAAAACGGCTAGTAGTTAAAGTTATTTTGTTAAAAATGGCGCTGCAAGCGCCGTTTGTTTTTTTAAGCCCATATTGACAAATTTTGGTGATACGCCATTTAACCATGCAAAAAATGATTGTGGTTGGCCAATAAATACCTCTTGTTTTTCTGATTCTAATGCTTCTACTACAATCTTCGCGACGGTTTCTGGGGCATCCATTTTATTGCCAGTTTTTGCAGACATCGCAACAATATTGGCATCATTCATCGCCGTGCTAATGCCACGCGGAGCAATATAAGTTACTCCAATTTTTGTGTTTACCAACTCACGACGTAAGGCCTGCGAAAAGCCGTGTATTGCATATTTGCTAGCGCAATACGTAGCAAAGTGCGGAAATCCAAGAGAACCAAATATTGAGCCGATAAAGACAAAATGACCCTGGTTTTTAGCTTGAAAATTACCAATCAAAGCACGTGTAAGTTGAATAGGCGCTGTCGCATTGGTATGAACCATGTCGGCGATGCGGGTATCTGATTGATCTTCTAGCGCGATAAAATCTAGTACCCCCGCGCTGTTAATGAGGATATCAATATCGCCTAACAGCAGTTTGACTTCATTGGCAAGGCGTTCGGTGCTACCAGCAATGTTTAAATCGGCCGTGACACAAAATGCTTCTCCTCCGGCACTTTCAATCTCATTTTTTAATGTATTTAATTTAACTGAATCACGCCCCACTAACACCAAGATTGCGCCTTTTTGAGCAAGTAGCTTGGCAATGGGTTGACCGATGCCACCTGTGGCGCCTGTTAATAGAATCCTTTTATTCTTTAGTTGCATGGCGATTTTCCTTATTGGTTTCGCATAAATTCAGCTTCAATTGTACGGAAAATATCGCCATATAATTTATAAAAAACTTTGGCGCTATGAATCAGCATCGATTGATCGTCTGCATCAGTTATTTGATTTACCAAACTTTCATAAAACGACACGTGGCTGATGTCTAATGAGCCATGAGATAACAAATAACTAAAGGCTTTTTTTGGCAATTTTAGTCTTGTCATCATAGTTTCGCCTGCTTGTGTGGCAACTGCTGTACTTGTGCCTTCTAGCACCAACACCATGCCAAAAAAACCGATGGGATTGACACGATGAATCATGTCGTAAGCATAAGACACCATGACTTCGGTTGCGATACTTGCCTGAGTCAACGTCGTTTTGCTAGCGCGCACAGCTTCTTTATCACCCCCACATTCCGCAATATCGTTCAGTACCCATTCTTGATGTCCCATTTCCTCTTCGATATATTCACCAATTGCGGTACGTAACCATTCATAGTGACCTGGCAAACGTCCACCGCAGGCCATAAGTAACGGTGTAGTATGTTTTACGTGGTGATAAGCTTGAGTAAGAAATGCGATATATGTGGCCAGTGAGATTTGGCCGTTGGCACCTTGCGTAATTAAAGGCAGGCTAAGTAATTCATTTCGTTCTTGTTCTGTTGCTTTGAGTAGGGTTTGATAAAAATTCATTAGGCATTTCCTTCATATAAAACGTTAATTTTTTCTTGATAAGTTTGCCATATCACATCGCGTTTGAGACGACCGTTGGCAGTCATTTGAAGATTTTTTGTGGAAAATGGGGCATCTGCAAGTAGCCATTGGGTGATACGTGCATAATCTGGCAATGTATGGTTAATAGATTGAATGTCGCCTTCAATTTGTAACAAAGTTGCATCTGGTCTGGCTACAATTAAAGCGGTATTCCATGGCTTCGCTTCACCAAACAAGCAAGCCTGCTGAATATGCTGACTATTTGTTAATTCGCGCTCCACCCATTCTGGAGAAACATTGCGCCCAAATGAGGTAATAAAAATATTTTTTTTGCGACCATTAATAAATAAAAAACCATCTTTATCTAAATAGCCAACGTCTCCAGTATGAATAAAGTCGCTAACTTCTTCTGAGGTATTGGCGTTGGTATAGCCAAGTAGGTTAGCGCCTTTTACTAATATTTCATTTTCTGCTGAAAATGAAATATTAACGTGTGCTAACGGTTTTCCAACACTACCAATTTTATTGGCTCGTGGTGTATTAAGTGCAACAACAGAAGCGCTTTCAGACAATCCGTAGCCTTCAAATACTGGGATTTTCATAGATTCAGCACGTTGCAGTAATTGTGGTGAAACATGTGCGCCACCTACCGCTAAAAAGCGCAAATGTGGCAATGCTGTGGCGCCTAACTCGCGAGCTAATACTAACGCACTCAGTAATTGTGGAATAAAAATCGCCGTACTCGCTTTAGTTTGCGTAAATGCATCATGCAGATTTTTTACATCTAGATTACTGCCATTTAAGCCGACTTGCTCACCCGGTAGCAAGTGTATGGTAGCGCCTGCAAGTAATGCGACATAAACGCCAGCGACATTTTCTAGCAAGGTAGAAAGTGGCAGTACACATAAATGATGATCTAGCCTACTTAAATTTGTGGCAATTTTAATTGAATTAGCTACTTTTAACATTGCGGTATTACTTAAGCAAACGCCTTTAGGTTGGCCTGTCGTGCCTGATGTGTAGGTAATTTTGGCGGTATTGCCTGGTAGTATCTTAGCTTTAATTGCAAGACTGAATTGAGTGAGTGTTTTATTAGCAATAGTGAATTCTATTTGTGCAGTAATCAAATTACCCAAAATAGCTGAAAAACGCTGCGCATTGTCGGTCACTAGCCAAGTTGCACCAGCATCGGTAACGGCATGCAATATTTGCAAATCAGAAAAAAATAGCGGCAATGGCAACAGAGGTAATTTACATGCCATGGCTGCTAAATCAATGACTACCCATGCGGGATGGTTATCTAAAGCAAGTGCTAATGCGCCAGAGTGTTTCTCTAAGTAAAACCGCTGTTGTAAAAGGCTTACGACTTCATGTAATTGTTGGTAATTTGTAGCATTTTCTCTATTGCCATCACTGCCCTTTAAGGCAATGTCCATAGGCCTCTCAAGTGCATGTTTCGCGAGTGCTTCAATCAACATTAAGGAGCCTTTAATAATTATTTCTCTATACCACGAATAGCCACCACTTGCGGCATATGCTTATAATAACTACCCCATTTTACTTGCTCTTCAACTGGTAATCTGGCTTTATCTGCGGGGAAAAGTGGATAGACATCACGCCCACCTTTAATGACGGCATTTTGTAAACTATGATGTGATGTAGCCACACACCATTCAATACCCATATCCAAAGTATGTTGAATAACATGCGCAATCAGAACACCTGCATTGCGTGGGTTTGCGACAGCCAAATTACCTATTTTAGTGATTTTCTCCCGAGTCACTGTCTTACCTAAGTGCTCAGAAAGTAAGGTCTCAATGGGTTCATCTAAATACTGCTCTAAAAATAAAGGCCCTGCTGATGCAGGACGTAAACCAAAAGCAGCCATCAGAACACCATTACTATCACGTAATGCCACTAAATGTGGCATAAAGAGAGTGACTTCGGCATCGTAAGCAGATTTAAATACGGCATGAATAAACGACTCAACTTCTGCACGAGCAGGATCTTCAACATTGACAGTAGTCGCAGTAATTTCACTTAATTCGTAGCGCTTGGTTTTCACAAATTCTCTCAGATGGTAAGCCGCTTCTGCCCTGTAAATGGGATGATGTTGAATACTGTAATTAAGCATAAGTTTAATCCAAATAGTTTTACTGGTTTATTTCATGCAATCAACATGCCATATAAATAGTTGAACGAATACAATAAGTTATTTAAAAGCCACCAACTAGTCCATGCAAAATTTGCAGGGATAACATTAATTCTATGCAAATTCTGCATGCTTTTTTATAGATTAATTCATCAACAACATGTTAACGCACTCAATAAAACCATAAGAAACATAGCGCTAACTTCAATACTGCGTCTATCAACATTTTGGCATCGTAATTGCAAGTATATATGCAACTAAAACCATCAATCTGCCAAAAAATGCTACAACTCAACAAAATCTTGCATTATTTAACAGATTTTAAACAAGCCAATGCCAGCAAAGTTAAGTCATAAGTATGCGTCATACTTTTTATCAGCAAAACATCTGGGGTCTATTGGCATTTGTTGTAATGATGCTATTTATATATCCAAAAACTGGCATAGACCAACAGTTGATTGCGCCTTACTATGATGCAACAACACAAAGTTTTTTGCTGAAACATCATTTTTTTCTAGAAAAATTCATGCATGTAGGTTTGAAATATTGCATGATATTGATCGCAATATGCACCTTATTACTTGGTCTAGCAGGCAGTAGAATAGAGACTCTCAGACCATATATTTCAACATACCAAAAGCCGCTGCTTTGGACGTTTGTTGCAATGTTGCTATCCACAAGTGCGGTTTCAATACTAAAAAGTTTCAGTATTCACGGTTGCCCCAGCGACTTAATCACATACGGCGGCAATTTGCCTTTACTTGGACTTTTTGAACAAATACCTCAAGGCATTCAAGCAGGACACTGCTTTCCTGGCGGACATGCTAGCGGTGGCTTTGCACTGATGTCATTTTTTTTTGCATTTCGTAAATATAAGCCGAATTTTGCAATGATGATGTTAGCACTCGCTTTAGTGCTTGGCTTTAGCATGGGTTGGGCGCAAATGATGCGCGGCGAACATTTTTTATCACACAACCTTTGGTCGGCTTGGGTGGTGTGGGCAGTATGTTTAATTTGCCAATTTTTTTCAAACACTCACATTTTCACAAACATCACTATTTACAAAATAATATTTGAGAAGTAATCCACATGAAGTCATTAAGTAACGCTTTATCCAATCTTATTCGCGCTATTCAATTTAGCTCCCAAACCTACGCTATTTTACTGGTGACAGGCTTTATTATGCTCACTGGCAATAGTTCGCTTTTTAGCAGAATTATGGAAATATATCCGCTTACTTTGAGCAATCTGCCTTTTTTATTATCACTGGCTGCTTTTTTCTCAGTATTAACCACTCTTTTCTTTTTGTTGATTTGCCATGGCAGAGCTACACGTTGGATTTTGGCGCTATTTTTGGTGCTGGCTTCACAGGCGGCTTATCACATGGATCAGTTCGGCATCATTATCGACGTAGTCATGATAGACAATATTATGCAAACTAATCCGCAAGAAATTGCTGGCTTGTTGAGTATGAGTCTGCTGATGAGAACGATATTATTAGGCATTATTCCAGCTTGGCTAGTCATTAAATACTGCCCAACAGTGACAAATGCGCGCATGGAATTTAAATCTAGATTCCGTTTGTTGGCGATACTATTTTTGTCACTTTTTGTCTTGGTAGCGCCATTTACTGCGGGCTATTCTTCTTTTATTCGAGAACATAAAATAACACGTTTTTATGCAAATCCAACTTACTCAACTTATTCAATAGTTAAATACATCATTCAGCAATTAAGTATTACAACGGTGGTGCCGCTAAAAATTATTGCGAAAGATGCTGTAAAAATTGGTCCAGCTTCAAGAGCCGAAATAATGATATTAGTAGTAGGCGAAACTGCACGTGCAGACCGTTTCTCACTGAATGGTTATCACAGAGAAACCAATCCATTGCTGGTAAAGCAAAATGTGGTGAGCTTAAGCAACGTCAGTTCTTGCGGTACATCAACAAGCGTATCTGTACCTTGTATGTTTTCTGCGTTGTCACGCGCGAAATATGATAAAGAAAATGCTTTGAATCAGCAAAATGCTTTAGATGTATTGACTGATCATGGTGTTCAAGTTTTGTGGCGTGACAATAATTCTGATTCAAAGGGTGTTGCAAAACGCGTTCAATATCAAGATTTTAAGAGTCCTACACGAAATAACGCATGTGAAGGTGAATGCAGAGATATAGGCATGTTAAGCGGTTTGGATAGTTACATTCAAGCCCAAAATGGCAAAGATATTTTAATTGTTTTACACCAAATGGGTAATCACGGACCTGAGTATTATAGAAGGTACCCCAAAGAATTTGAGCGATTTAAGCCCTCGTGCATGACCGGTGAATTAAGAGATTGCAGCCAAGAAGAAGTTGATAATAGCTATGATAATGCTATTTTATATACCGATTATTTCTTATCTAAAGTGATTGAGTTTTTGCAGAAATATGATGATAAGTATGAAACAGCCATGTTGTATGTGAGTGATCATGGTGAGTCACTAGGCGAGCACGGCTTTTATTTACATGCTGCACCGTATGTCATTGCCCCTGAAGAGCAAACGCATGTTCCAGCGATTGTATGGATGGGCAAGCATTTTGATTATCAGATAAATCAACTCATGCCATACAAAGACTATCCATTGAGTCATGATGATTTGTTCTGTACCTTGCTAGTAGCATTTGAGCTAGATTCTAAAACATGCGAAGCTAAGAAAAAAGTATTGCTGCAGAATCTAACGATTAAATCAAAGGTTACGTTGCCAAAAATTATGAAGTAAATGATGGTGGGAGCTTGTATTCCATAAACTATTGGCAATGAAAGTTTTCTGGTGCATTGGACGTGATTTGGTCGTGATCAATCCATAATATTGCTTTGATGCGATCATCAACTAGGCAAGCGTCTACATAGCCAATACTTCCAATAGTATCAGCTACATAGCGAATAACTGCTTCTTCAGAGTTAACCACGTGAGGAGGCGAAACGCCGTTAAAATACAGTCCATTCCAATAATCAATTTGCTGTTTAGGCAATGCGCCTAATATCTTTAGAGAAAATTGCTGCCTCAATGGATGTTCTGTACGCAAATTGACAGGCTTAATGCGGTGACCTTTTGCCCAGTAAAGTTGCTTTCGCCAATAAATTAAGTTTAAATCGGGTTTGGCTAATTTTAGATCACTAGTTGTTTGATTGTTAGCAACTACTACTGCAATAACAGTATTAGCACTTTCTGCTTTAACATTTGGCATATACGTAATTAGCGATACGCTAAACAGCCCCCAAACTATAAAAAAGTTGCGCATAGAATGAGCTTGCACTAAAAGAGCAATGCAAATGAAGCTAAAAAGCCACGTGGTGATTCCGGTTGCTCACTGCTTCCGCCGGTAAATTCTAACTTTAATAATTGTGTAGGTTTCACTCGCCACGTTGCACCAATAAGCCAGCGCTCGGACGAACCTTCATTCGGGCGCTTGAGAGTTTCTAGGCGAGTAATCCAATACCAATCATTCATAATAGGCACTGCAGCTTGCACATAAGCACCACTGCCACCATTTTTATTGTTTATATTAAAACGTTGAAAACATTCGCTACTTATTTCAACTTGATTGATATGAGTTAAAAAATCGATACCTATCATGCGTAAGCTTGCAGCATTTATTCCTTTTTCGCGAAAGGATAATAATGAGATGCCAATATCTGATTGATTTTTTAAGCTAAAGCGCGTACCAAGCACATGTTCAAACATTAGTTCGTCACTGTCTTTTTCTTGATCTTCTAATAATTCGCCAAATATTTTATATTCAAAAACACTGTTCATATAAGGAGTAGCGCCATGAAGCATGATGCCATTCGTGGCCATAGGGAATAGCCTTGAGGTGGCTAGTGGTCGTGTGCTGGTCCACACCAGTGGTGCCGCGTGTAGCAAGTTCCAGCGGCTATTCGGGGTTAAAAAACGGCCTGCGCGAAAATTAAATTTTTCAGATAGATTGTAGTCAAAGTACAATCGCTCCAAATCCAATCGACCTTCTTTATGGCTAAACTTTTTATCATCATTCCAAGCGAGTGGTCTTTCTAGCTCTAATTCTCCAAAAAAACTTAAACGACTTTCGTTTGCCCAAGTTAGCAGCAAGCTTACTTCGTTGATTGCGGCTTCTGCTTGCTGATCTCGTTGTAATAGAACGTTAGTGCTGGCGTAACCACCCAAATTAAAATTATCCGTCCAATTGGGCACATCATCAGCCAATACAGGCTTGCACAGCAAAGCACTCAAGGCTAGACTAGTCAATATGAAAACAAAAAATTTCTGCATACCCCACTCCACAGTCGCTATGATAATGCGACAGTTTTCATCAGGCATTAATTGTCTCATAACTGCCAGTATCTAGCTTGATTAAGCGCTTATCAATTCGACAGCTTTTGTTGCTAGCATTTTTGCTAGCAGGTCTTTTACCCGCTATGCTAGTGAGTTTTTTAAGCTTTTATCAAGCTAGAGCAGCGCTAAAAAAAGAAATTACACATGATTTGCAAACGCTAAGTGGAACAGTTGCCAATGATATAGAGCGTGTCATCTTTGAAAGAGTGCAGAATGTGCACTCATGGAGTCAGCTTGCTGTGATGCAAGACATACAAATTGGCGATATTGACAAACGAGTGTCAACTTTTTTGCAAGAGCTGCAATCTAGCTATGGTGATGTTTATCAATCTATCTATGTTGTGAATACTAATGGAGTAATTGTGGCTGCTAGCCATGCACAAGAAATTGGTAAAAAAATTGCGCCAGTTCCAGCATGGTTTCAAGTAAAAATAGCGAATAAATCATTAACATTCGGCAAAATTAAGCAAAATAGCTTAGCTATTTCTCAAGAGATTATTGATGACGATAGCAGTCAAAAAATAGGGGTGTTGATTGCTGATTTTAATTGGCAAGTGATTCAAGATTTACTGAATAATGCGGTACAAAATCCTACGGCTGCAGCATTGGTCGATAGCAAAGGCATCTTTCTATCTACAAGTTCTAACTGGAAAATAATTCAGGAAGGACCTGAAATGCATGCTAGTAAAAATCTCAGTAATAAAATGAATTTGCAAGACTGGCAGGTGCGGATTGAGAAAGTACGTTCGGTAGCGGTTGAGCCAGTACATCGATTAGGCTATATTTTTTTAGCGCTACTTTTGGCTACTTTATTTTTCGCTGCGATACTAGTGTCTCCAATCGCGAAGGAAATTACCCAGCCATTAGCTAATTTAACCCAGTTTGTTCGTGGATTTAGTAAAGATAAATTAGTTGTTGCCCCCAAAGCAGGTCCGCCAGAAGTACAAGAACTAGCCACAGCATTTGAAAATATGATGCAGGACTTAAAAAAAACGCAGGAGAATTTATCGCGGGCGGCCAAGTTGGCAGTTGTAGGAGAAATGTCTGCTGCCATGAGTCATGAGGTGCGTACACCTTTAGGTATATTGCGATCCTCGGCTGATATATTATTGCGTGAGCCCGCGCTTACTAATGAAGGTAGAGAAGTTTTAGGGTTCATTATTAGTGAGACTGAGCGCTTAAATAAACTGGTTTCTACACTCATTGATGCAGCTCGGCCTCGCACACTAGCATTTGTAAATGTAAATTTAACCTTCACCGTTTCAAATGTTATTGCTATATTAAAGAGCCAAGCGCAATTGAAAGACATCAATATATCGTTTATAGAAACTGTACCAGTTAACATACTTGCTGATGCAGATCAAATGACGCAGGTGGTTATGAATTTATTGATGAATGCGATACAAATTTTACCCAACGGCGGAAAAATAGAAGTGAACTTGTATGATGGTAAGGATGATGTTGTACTGAGTGTCGTGGATGATGGGCCTGGTATTTCGGCTAAAAACCAAGCGCAAATTTTTGAACCATTTTTTACGCAACGCTCTGGCGGTGTTGGTCTGGGTTTGGCAGTCGTGCAACAAATTGTGCAAGCGCATGGTGGTGATATTTGCTATCAACCAAGCAAATACCAAGGCGCCCAATTTATTATAACTTTGCCTAAAGTAACTTAATCATGAATACACAAAAAACAATTTTAGCCGTAGATGATGAGCCCCATATGCTGCGTTTGCTTGAAATCAGTTTAAAGCAGGCGGGATACAAACCAGTATTAGCTAGAGACGGCAAAGAAGCTTTGCAAGTCGTCATCAATCAAACAGTTGATTGCGTGGTCAGTGATTTACACATGCCGAATATGACAGGCTTAGATTTATTAAAAAACATACGAATAGATAATGAAGTCTTGCCATTCATCATGGTCACAGCGCAAGGAGAAATTAAAACTGCAGTAGAAGCAATGAAGTCGGGCGCCTCAGATTACATACTGCGTCCATTTGATTTGGAGACGCTTGAAATTGCTATAGCAAAATCTTTATCAGTACAACGTCTTACTATCGAAAATGCCTATCTAAAAAATACTAATAATATAGTCAGCAATACGATTGATAGGGGTTTAATTGGTCAAAGTGCTCCCATGTTGGCCTTAAAGCAATTGATTAATCAAGTAGGACCTGAGAAGGCTACCGTATTAATTTCTGGTGAAACTGGTACAGGTAAAGAGTTGATAGCCAAGGCAATCCATCAAGTATCACCACGTAAGGACGGGTTGTTTGTTCCTGTAAATTGTGCGGCAATACCAAGTGAAATATTGGAATCAGAACTTTTTGGGCATGAGAAAGGCGCTTTTACAGGTGCTGTAAAAGAGCGCATTGGTAAATTTGAATTGGCCGATGGAGGGACATTGTTTCTTGACGAAATTACCGAAATGCCAATTCACTTGCAAGCCAAGTTGCTTCGAGCTTTGCAAGAGGGTGTGATTGAAAGGCTAGGTAGTAACAAGCTAATTTCTCTCGATATTCGCGTTTTGGCAGCTACTAACCAAGATCCTTTAAATGCAGTTAAGTCGGGGAAGTTACGGGAAGACTTATATTATCGATTGAATGTCTTTCAACTCAATGCTCCACCTTTGCGTGAAAGAGCTACTGATATAGCGTTATTGGCAAACTATTTTTTGGCCTCGCATGCAACACAAGTTAGCGATGAGGCCATGCAAAAACTTCAGGCTTACCAATGGCCAGGAAACGTGCGTGAACTCGAAAATGTATTGGAGCGAGCAACTATCCTATCAGGAAAACAAATCATATTAACTCAGCACTTACCTGCTGATATTTCAGGTTCACCGGCCGTTAACAACCTTAAAATGGTTTTGGATAATCAATTTTCAATCCCGAAGGTAACAGAGCAGATTGAGAGGAAATTGATTGTTGAAGCGATTGAAAGTTGTCATGGCAATAAAGCAAAAGCGGCTAAGCTTCTTGAAATTAGCGAGCGTTCGCTTTGGAACAAGCTAGAAACTTATAAACTTAAGTAAACAGTTCTCAATATAAACATTAATTATTGTGAAAAAAGTACTTGACGCAGATAACTAAACATTGTTAAATTAACATTGTTAAATTAACAATGTTAATTGGACTTCAGGTCATTTAAGTATTTATTATGTTTATAAGGAAACAATGTCATGGACATTAATGCTAAATTTTTTTAAGCCCGTATTAATATCAGCATTACTCACCCATACATTGTTAGCTAACGCTAATACAAACTAAGCTGCTCATAAAAATCACACTAAGATAGGGTAAAACAACTGGTTATGTAAGGGAGTATGTCTGCGATAGTTTGCTTGACCGCACTCAAGTTTCGAAACGTGTTGAGAAAGGATATGTATGGAAAATAGTTACTTATGGCTTAAAGTTTTTCATATCTTTGGAGTGATATTGTTTTTGGGTAATATTATTGTTACAGGCTGGTGGAAAAATATGGCAGATTTAACAAAAAATCCACAGATTATTGCTTATGCGCAGCGCCAAGTGACATTAACGGATTATTTATTTACTGGCGGCGGCGTATTGCTTCTATTGGTCGCAGGTATGGCCAATGTTTATTTACACGATATGAGTTACGCCACAAAATGGTTGGAGCATGGCATGGCGATATTTGTGGTTTCTGGTGTGATTTGGGGTGCCGTGCTCATTCCAGTACAAATAAAACAAGCCAAAATGGCTAAAGCGTTTGCTGTTAGTGGAGAAATTCCAGCAAGTTATTGGAAATTATGCACAACTTGGAATATGTTTGGCTTGCTTGCTACAATAATTCCTTTAGCAAATCTTTACTACATGGTCTTTAAGCCAGCATAGTTTTTGGAGTGTTCATTATGGAATATGCATTAATTACAGGCTCATCAAGTGGCATTGGGTTAGAACTTGCAAGCATTATGGCTGAAAAAGGCCACAACCTAATATTGGTTGCAAGACGTGACGATGTTTTGCAGGCGATAAAAATTAAACTTGAGTCGCAATTTAAAATCAAGGTAGTGACGCTAGCTTTAGATTTATCAATTCCAAATCAAGCTAACGTGTTGTATCAAAACTGTATAGACCAAAAATTAACGGTGAACTGTTTAGTAAATAATGCAGGATATGGCGATTACGGTAAGTTTGAAACTAGGAAAATAGATACATACCAAAATATGTTACAACTTAATGTGGTGACCTTAACAGAACTTACAGCGCTATTTTTAGAAGGAATGAAAAAGCGCCAATCAGGTCGAATACTCAATGTGGGTTCTATTGCTGCCTTTCAGCCAATACCTAATTTTAGTGTGTATGCAGCAAGCAAAGCATACGTGATGCAATTTACAGAAGCGCTTAATTATGAGTTAAGGGGTACAGGTGTGACTGCAACTTTATTAAGCCCGGGCGTTACTGAAACGGGTTTTGTTGCGCGTGCAAAGATGCAAGATGCTGCAAATACTAAAGGTAAACTGATGCATGCGAGCACCGTAGCACACCAAGGCTATCAAGCCATGATGCAAGGTAAGTTAAACGTAACGCCAGGATGGAAAAATCGACTCCTGACGTTTGGAAGTAGAACCATGCCTTCAAGAGAGTTGCTACTTAGAATATCAGCAACTTTAGTAAAAGATAGCAAAGCCAATTAGAAAATGCCACCAAAGCCGAAAACTGTAGCAGAACGTGAAGAATTACGTACCTTAATTATTGACGCGGCGCGAGAGTTATTTGTGACGCGTGGCGTAGAAGCCGTGACGATGCGTAAAATCGCTAAGCGTATTAATTACTCAGCAACCAGTATTTATCTACACTTTGCCGATAAAGAAGCGCTGTTACGCGCCATTTGCGACACTGACTTTTTAGCGCTTGCTAATAGTTTAAAAAGTATTCTTAAACTGCCTGACCCCGTTGCACGAATGCTCGCTTTTGGGCAAGGTTATGCACAATTTGCCTTAAACCACCCCAATCACTATCGTATGATGTTTATGACTGAACATCCTCCATGCGACCCTTTGACATCTTGCGTGATACAAAACAGTGCCGAACAAGATGCTTACTTTCAATTGAAAACGGTTGTCAATGATGTATTTATAGCAGGAAAATTTAGACATGATTTAACAGACTCAGAGCTAATTGCTCAAACAATATGGGCAGGTATGCATGGCGTGTGCTCGCTACAAATTAGCATGGCAAACGACCTTTGGATTAATTGGCGAGAGATAGAACAACGCTTGCAATTGATGCAATTTACTTTAATGCGCGGTTTGTTGCGAGAAACTTGAGTGCAAATTAACAAGTCAGTTCTATAAATTGAATATCACACAAAGAAAAAAATGATAAAAAAAATTTACCTCATTACATTTAGCGTCATGCTCACCGCGTGTGAAAAAACGCATGAGCCCATACATCCACCTCGGCCAGCATTAGTGATGATTGTGGGTAAAACCGATAGTCAACAAGGGATGGTGCTAGTGGGTGAGGTAAAGTCACGTTTTGAGTCTAATCAAGGATTTAGAATTGATGGGAAAATTATTGAACGTAAAGTAGACGTGGGATCAATGGTTAAAAAAGGTCAAGTGATTGCACGCTTGGATTCAAGTGATGCGAATTTAAATAGTGCGTCTGCGTCAGCAGATGTGCTTATGGCAGAAGCCAATTATTCGTTGGCCAAAGCTGAAGTCGAGCGTCAACGAATATTATATGAAAAAAAATTCATATCCGCTTCAGCACTAGATTTAAGAGAAGCAGAGCTTAAAACATCAGCAGCTAAAGTGAGTCAAGTAAAAGCACATGCAGCAATATTGAGTAATCAGTCACGTTACACGTCGCTGCTGGCCGATAGAGAGGGAGTTGTTACACAAATTACAGCTGAACCAGGTCAGGTAGTTAAGGCAGGTGCTATGATTGTGCAAGTTGTGGATACCAACCAGATAGAAGTACTTGTGGCCGTTCCGGAATCTCGCATGGAAAAGTTTAAAGTGGGCAGCGCAGTTACTATTAGACTTTGGGCTAACCGTGAAAAAATTTATCAAGGTAAAGTACGCGAAATTGCACCCGCAGCTAATTCGGCTACCCGTGCATTCGATATACGCGTAACCATTGTCAATGCAGATGCAGCCGTTAAATTAGGCATGACTGCTGGTGTACGTTTTGCAAAAGATGAGCAATCAACAACTCAGGCCTTATATACAATACCTACATCCGCATTAACGCAAATCAATGGTAAAAAAATAGTTTGGGTGATTGATAAAACAGGAGTAGCCCATCCTCGGGAGGTTCTGGCGGGTCAATTCACCGAGCAAGGTGTGCTGATTAGTAGTGGGTTGAAAGCGGGCGAAATGGTAGCGATTGCTGGTGTTCATACGCTAATCTCTGGGCAAAAAGTAAAACCAGTCATAGAGTTGTTAACTAAGGCATTACAGTGACAAGCCATGAATCAGCACGAAATGAAACTAATGCTGAGATTGAAACAGAATCGATAGCAGCATCGCGCTTTAATTTATCAGTATGGGCGCTAAATCACCAGACTATCGTGTTGTATTTTATGATGGTTTTGACGATAGCAGGTCTATTTTCTTATACTAGCTTAGGGCAATCAGAAGACCCACCATTTACATTCAAAGTGATGTTGGTAAGGGCAAGCTGGCCGGGAGCGAGTGCTTTAGAAATTGAAAAGCAGATAACTGATAAACTTGAAAAGAAACTCCAAGAAACCCCACACTTGGACTACACAAGTAGCTACTCACGCGCTGGTGAATCACTAATATTTGTGGTGATTAAGGATGATACATTTTCAAAAGAAATCCCTCAAATTTGGTATCAAGTACGTAAAAAGGTTTCTGATATTCGCCATACGCTACCGCAAAATATAGAAAGCCTGACATTTAATGATGAATTTAGTGATGTGTATGGAAGTATGTATGCACTCAGTGGCGATGGTTTTGATAATTATGCACTTAAAAAGCAAGCTGAGCTGATTCGCGCGAATTTACTGAAAATACCGGATGTAGCTAAAGTTGATTTCTTTGGAGAACAAAAACAACGAATTTTTGTAGAATTATCCAATGCCAAACTTTCAACATTAGGTTTAAGTGCTCCTCAATTAATTAACATTCTGCAATCTCAAAATGCAGTCATTAAGGGTGGTACATATGATTCGCCACAAGAGCGTATTAGAATTGAGGTAACAGGGCGCATTAATGACTTAGATGCGTTGAGGGAGATTCGTTTTCGCGTTAATAATCAAGATTTAAGGTTGGGTGATGTCTCCCATATTTATCGTGGTTACGAAGATCCGCCCCGTGATACCACACGATTTAATGGAACAGATACACTTTTGCTAGGTATTAGTATGAGCGATGGTGGCGATGTGATTGCTTTGGGGAAAATGCTAGATATAAAAATAGCGCTTATTACACAACAATTGCCTGTTGGGCTGAGCCTTAAGCCTGTTACATTGCAGCCGAAAATTGTGGCTAATTCTGTCAATGACTTTGCAAAATCGCTGGTAGAAGCGCTAGTCATTGTGTTGTCAGTAAGCTTGTTATCACTAGGGTTGCGCTCAGGTATTGTTGTTGCAATTACTATTCCAATTGTGTTGTCGGCCACATTCTTAATCATGAACATATTTGATATAGGCTTGCATAAAATATCGCTAGGCGCATTAATATTGGCATTGGGATTGTTGGTCGACGACGCAATTATTGCTGTTGAAATGATGTCCTCCAAAATGGAGCAAGGCTGGAGCCGCATGAAGGCCGCCTCATTTGCTTATACGTCGACTTCAATGCCTATGCTAACAGGTACGCTAGTCACGGTAGCTGGGTTTTTGCCAATTGCAACAGCGGCTTCTAGCACAGGAGAATATACGCGCTCTATCTTTCAAGTGAGTGCTATTGCACTGATTATTTCATGGTTTGCGGCAGTTATTTGTGTGCCGTATTTAGGCTATCATTTATTGCCAAATTATAATAAAGCACCACAAAGTTCAAGGCTTACCACCTGGCTTAAAAAAACGCTTAACCTCAAAGAAAATGAAGAAAATCACCATCACGACATTTACAACACATCTTTTTATATTACTTTTCGAAGATTAGTCACTACGTGTGTGCATTACCGCAAAACAGTAATTGCTATTACATTTGGCCTGTTTGTTCTGTCTATTATAGGTTTCGGTAAGGTCCAGCAGCAATTTTTCCCTGATTCTACACGTTTAGAAATTGTTGTCGATTTGCGTTTAACTGAAGGTGCATCTTATCAAGCTACAAATACAGAAGTGAAGAAATTGGAAATCTGGCTGAATGATTGGAACAAAAAACACCAAGGTATCGATAATTTTGTAGCCTATGTTGGCACTGGTGCACCGCGCTATTATTTGCCGCTGGATGTACAAATGCCACATCGTGGATTTTCACAACTAGTGATTCTAACTACGAATTTAGCTGCTAGAGAAGCACTGCGAAATGATTTGTTAACGCTTTTTGAACAGGAATTCCCTAGTTTGCGCGCATCCGTATTGCGTCTGGAAAATGGTCCGCCAGTTGGTTTCCCTGTCCAGTTTAGAGTAGATGGAGAAGATATAGCAGGCATACGTCTAGTGGCAAACAAAATTGCTGACGTGATGCGTCTAAATCCTAATTTAGCGAATGTGCAATTGGGATGGGAAGAGCCTAGTAAACTCATTAGAGTGCATGTGGATCAATCAAAAGCACGTTTATTAGGCGTAAGTTCTGTGGATATTGCCAATATATTAAATGGTGCAATGAGTGAACTTTATGTGACTGAGTTTAGAGAAGGTATAGAGCGTATTGACTTGGTAGCACGTGGCGCAAAAATTGAACGTACTGATTTGTCGCGTTTGCCAAGCTTAATGATCAATACCCAAAATGGTCATAGTGTGCCGCTATCACAAATTGCAACCATTAGCTCTGAATTTGAAGAAGGCGTTATTTGGCATCGCAATCGAGTGCCTTCACTCACAGTACGCGCACATTTGCGTGGTTCATTGCAAGCGCCTGTGGTGTCAAATCAGATTGAGGAGAAACTCGCTGAAATAAAAGCGAAATTACCACTAGGCATTACAGTTGAAACCGGTGGTGCAGTTGAAGAATCAGCCAAAGGTGGTGCATCAGTCGCAAAGGGTGCGCCGCTGTTTTTATTAGCCGTTTTAACTTTATTGGTTTTACAGCTACAAAGTTTTTCACGTGTATTTTTAGTTTTACTTACGGCACCTTTGGGTTTAATTGGGGTCACACTGGCATTGCTACTATTTGATATGCCTTTTGGGTTCGTTGCAATGCTAGGGACAATTGCATTATCTGGCATGATTATGCGTAACTCAATTATTTTAGTGGATCAAATTGATCAGGACAAGGCTTCCGGTATGGCGGACTGGGAAGCGATTGTGGAGTCAACGATTCGTCGTTTCCGGCCAATTGTGCTTACTGCAGCGGCGGCAATTTTGGCAATGATACCCTTGACGCGGAGTGTTTTTTTTGGGCCAATGGCTGTTGCGATTATGGGTGGCTTAGCTGTAGCTACCATACTCACAGTACTGTTTTTACCTGCACTATATGCCGCATGGTTTAAAGTGAAGGTGCCACAGAGAACTTGAATGACAATTTGCATTGAAGCACTAAAAGCCTTCTTAATTAAGCTTATATAATAAGGCATGCGCTATAATGAAAGAAAATGATAGGAAAAATTTGCGATGACACAAACTGCACAAACAAGATTTAACAAGCCGCACGATGAAGCGCGGTTTAATATGATAGAACAGCAAATTCGTACTTGGGAAGTGCTTGATTTCGAAGTGCTTGATCTTTTTAACGAAGTGCCACGTGAGCACTTTGTTGCAGAGTCTCAACAAGGTTTAGCATTTGCAGATGTTGAGTTGCCGATTGGTTTCGGCCAGACGATGCTTTCACCAAAAATTGAAGGTAAAATATTGCAGGCGTTAAGCGTTAAAAAAACGGATAAGGTATTACTTATTGGTACTGGTAGTGGCTATTTAACGGCGCTTCTGGCGACACTCGCTTTGCATGTGCATGCTGTAGAAATTCAGCCAGAGTTATCTGCAATTGCAGAAGTGCGCTTAAAGCAACAAAACATTCATAATGTCACATTACATGTGTGTGATGCAGCAAGTGGTTTTGCAAGTGAGGCGCCTTACGATGTAATTGTGTTCACTGGCGCAATGCCATTATACCCAAGCGCGGCAGAAAAAATGCTTAAGGTTGGTGGGCGTATGTTCGCTGTAGTTGGGGAACTACCCATCATGCAGGCAACGCTAACGCAACGTGTGAACGAAGGTGCCTGTCGCAAAGAAATACTTTTTGAAACCTGTTTGCCGCCATTAATCAATGCGCCGCAAGACACTAAATTCGAGTTTTAGCTAGAAAAAAATGTACACATTAAAGCATTTGACCCTTGTGGTTTCACTAATTTATCTAAGTGTATTGACCAGTCAATCTGTTGCTGCAGACTCAACTTTTGATGGCAAACAGCAGTCATTGCTAGACATCTACCATCAAGCGGTGTCACACGACCCAACTTTAGCTTCTGCGTTAAGTGCTAACCAAGCTGCACAAGAAATTATTGAGCAAGGTAAGGCGCTATATCGCCCAGATGTCAATTTTAATGCTGATGCAAATGCTGTCAAAACGGATATTCGTTATTTGAAATCCAATACACCACCTGGACAATCTAATTTTGAAACTTATAAAATAGGCATAGACGCGCGACAGCCCATTTACCGTAAACAAAACTTGGTGCAAATAGAACAAACAAAAACACAAGTGAGTATTGCTGATAAACAATTACATTTGAGTCAGCAAGCGCTTATTCTACGCGCAACACAAGCTTACTTTGAGGTGCTTATTGCACAAGATAAAATTGATTTAATTATTGCACAGAAAGCGGCGATTCAAAGTCAGTTAGAGCAAGCTAAAGCCAATTTTGAAGTGGGTACAACGACCATTACCGATGTTAACGAAGCACAAGCTCGATACGATTTAGTCAATGCGCAAGAGATTGCTGCTGTTAATGAATATCAAGTCGCCAAGTATGCAGTACAAGCGATTACGGGTGAAAAACCACAAAAATTAGCCACTGTTAGAGCTGACATCAAAACCAATGCTTTAGAGCAGAACATGGATAAGTGGCTGGAAGTCGCGCAGAAAAACAATTTAAATATTCAAATTCAGCAAGATACGGTTAAATATTCAGAGCAAGAAATTGAGCGTGAAAAAGCGGGGCACTTGCCTACATTAGACGTAGTAGCAAGTTTGTCAGAATCTTATTCAACTGGAAGCCCATCAGTCTTTGGGACTGGTAACGACCTTAAAACGGGTAGCATTGGCTTGCAATTACAAATACCTTTGTATCAAGGTGGTGCAACCAGTTCAAGGATTCGTCAAGCAGTACTCAATAAGCAAAAGGCGCTCGATGATATTGAAATCACACGCAGACAAACAGAGTTAGAAACGCAACGGGCATACCTCAATTTAAGTTCTACGATTGCGCAGGTGAAAGCTTATGAGCAAGCTTTAATCAGTAGCCAAAGCCAGTTGGATTCAACGAAATTAGGCTATGAAGTGGGTGTACGTACGAGTGTTGATGTATTGAATGCACAACAGCAGTTATTCAGTGCAAAGCGCGATTTATTACAAGCGCGCTATAATTATCTAGTAAATATCATTCGCCTAAAAACGGCTTCAGGTGTGGTAGCGGAAGTGGATTTGGTAGATATTAATCAGCAGTTGGTGTTAACTGAGATTAGGTAGCATGGCGTCCCGTCAATTGATGGCAAATGCTGGTCTAAGCCAACTCATCATCATTGATATGCAAACACGTTTAGTCACGGCCATGCCGCAAGATGCTTTACAAACTTCTATTAAGAACACAAGTATTTTGGCACAAGCCGCTGTTTTGTTAACAATACCTACTATTATCACAGAACAGTATCCATCAGGCTTAGGACATACGATTCCTGAATTATTGGCATTACTGCCTAGCGTCAAGCCTGTAGAGAAAATCTCTTTTTCAAGCATTGCTGAGCCTAAGTTCAATCGACAACTCACACGTGATCGTTCGCAAGTAGTGCTTGCTGGCATGGAGGCGCATATTTGCGTACTGCAAACCGCGTTAGATTTAATTGAACTAGCCACGTCTTGCGAAAGTGAAGCAAGCAAGCAGATATTTGTGGCAGAGGATGCAATTGTTTCACGTAATTCTGCCAATAAAGCGAATGCTATTGCCAGAATGCGTGAAGCCGGTTGCATTATTAGCAATACTGAATCCATTGTGTTTGAATGGTTAGGTAAAGCTGAAGGTGATGCGTTTAAAACCATAAGTAAACTTATTCGTTAAAGTTTACGTAATACTCAGTCAATCAGACCATGACACTAAGCAATGGCATCAAACAATGAACTGGAAAGTATTATTATTGATTGGCTTGTTTGGCTATGGTGCTTTAAACCATTATCAACATCGCCCAGTGTTTCACGGATCGGGTGAAATTAGCCCCAACGAACCTATTCAAACTAATGCCAGAACAGCAGAAGTTCAGTTAAATGGTTTTACACTTACGCCATTAGCTAACTACGTGATTGAAGCTAGAGTGTTATCTCGGGAAGACTATTCCTCTGGTGTTGAAGCAGACCTGTCACCAACTGACTTAGCGCTAGGCTGGGGACCGATGTCGGACGAAGTTGTGTTAAATAAAATTGACATTTCGCAAGGCCGCCGTTTTTTCTATTGGCATGTAGATGAATTTCCGATTCCGCAGCGGGAAATTGAGATTCATGCAGCAAATGTACATATTATCCCTGCCAACGATAGCATTAATCGTCAACTAAACAAGGTAAGAGTAGGTCAGATAGTTAAAATAAAAGGGCAACTGATTGAGGCAACAAGAGCGGATGGCTGGCATTGGCGCAGTTCACTTAGTCGTGAAGATACTGGTAATGGTGCCTGTGAGTTGATGTATGTTACGGAACTTAGTGTGGTTTAAACGCTGCTGAAATCATTGCCAGTGTTTTCTGTGTAGCCCCTTGCGACTTCTTGCATAAAGCCAGACCATTTGTACCCATTTCAACCTGTTTTTGTGGATTTTCTACTAAGGTTTGAATAGCATTTGTCATCTCTTGTACACTTTTTACTCGCCAGGCTGCGCATCGCGCTTCGGCAAGATCAGAAACCTCTTTAAAGTTAAATGTATGCTCACCAATTAGTACAGGCTTGCCCATACGCATGGCTTCTATCAAATTTTGTCCCCCATAGGGTAATACGCTACCACCCACTAAACAGAAATCTGCGCTGGCATAATAAGTAAATAATTCCCCCATACTGTCGCCTAGAATAAACTGGATGTTCATGTCTACGGTTTGGTCAAGTTCTGGGTTAAGCATAGAGCGCTTTTGATAAGGTAAATGACGCCCTTGAAGTAAAGCCTCAACCTCATTAAAGCGTTGCGGGTGGCGTGGGACGATAATAGTGAGTAAGTTGGGTATTTGTGCTGCAAAAATAGCATCTAAAATGATAGCCTCTTCACCCTCACGAGTGCTCGCCGCAAGAAATACTGGGCGGTGCGCTCCAAATAAACGACGTAAATCTTTACCCCGCTCAACTGCGTCCTTAGGCGGGACTACATCAAATTTCAAATTGCCTGCCACTGCCACATTCTTTGCACCTAATTGCTTTAAGCGTATGGCATCTTGCTCGGTTTGTGCGGCAATCGCAGATAAACTTTGCATGCCTTCGCTCACTAAGCGCCCTAATTTAGCATAGCCTCCTGCAGATTTTTCTGAAAGCCGAGCATTCACAAGTAAAAGTGGGATATTTTTTTGTTTACATGCCGCAATCAAATTAAACCAAAGTTCAGTCTCCAGTAACACGCCAATCACTGGCTTAAAGTACTCTAAAAAGCGTGCGACTGCAAAAGGAATGTCGTATGGCAAATACACTCTTTGTACTCTGCTTTCAACCGACTGACTTTCAAATAACTGCTCACTTGTCGCACGTCCAGTAGGGGTAGTATGCGTGAGTAAAATTTGATGATTAGGATATTGCTGCAATAGCGCCTTGATTAAAGGCGCTGCCGCTCGCGTCTCACCGACTGAAACACAATGTAGCCAAATAATAGGTTTGCTTGTAAGTAAAGAATAAAACCCATAACGCTCACGCCAATGCTCTAAATATTCAGGCTGTTTATTTGCACGCCACAATAATTTCAGCGGTGTAAATGGGAGTAACAAATAAAGTAAAAAAGTATAAAAGTTGAGGGTCATACTACCATTTTCGCACATATTTTTTTAATGCATAAGAATGATGATTCATCAGCTAATTTGTTGTGAGCCAATGCTGATGCGGTAGAGAAGAATTGCAATAGTTTTTTAACATTTTTTATTATAATAAAATGTAAAAAAAGTCTTGACCTACCACTACTAAGTGATTAAATTACTAAAAAAACACAATATGTTGTGGTTTAAGGTGTTTGCTATTTTGTAGAGTCAACATGGCAAGCCATTAATAATATAGACTAAAGCTCATCGGCATCACGCACGAGATTCAAGTCTAACAAATGAGAGGTTTCAAATCTATGCTTAAAATCGTTGAGTCTGGTGTAAATGCAGATGTTGAAAATAGTACTGCTGAAAAAGAAATTTCTATGCAACCAGTGTCACTGGACATTTGGGATAAAAAATATCGCCTAAAAACTAAAACTGGCGAGCATGTTGATGCCGATATAGATGCTTCTTATGCGCGCGTTGCGCGCGCTTTGGCCGATGTAGAAACTACTGAAGACAAGCGGGCAGAATGGCATGAAAAATTTCTATGGGCGTTGCGCCGTGGCGCTATTCCAGCAGGCCGTATTACTTCTAACGCGGGTGCTTTAGAACACAAGCCAGCAACATCAACGATTAACTGCACGGTATCTGGCGTCATTTCAGACAGCATGGATGACATTCTAGGCAAAGTACATGAAGCAGGCCTAACCTTAAAAGCGGGCTGTGGTATTGGTTACGAGTTCTCAACATTGCGCCCAAAAGGTGCATTTGTAGCAGGCGCTGGTGCATACACAAGCGGTCCACTTTCTTTTATGGATATTTACGACAAAATGTGTTTTACCGTGTCTAGTGCTGGTGGTCGTCGTGGAGCGCAAATGGCGACATTTGATATTTCGCACCCAGATGTGACAGATTTTATTAAAGCGAAACGTGAAAATGGCCGCCTACGCCAATTCAATTTGTCATGCCTGATTACTAAAGAATTCATGGAAGCGGTAAAAGCGGATGCGGAATGGAAGTTAGCTTTTCCAGTAACTGAGAAAGAAGCGATTATCGACGGCTTAAATACAAACGATGTTGCACAGGTAGTTTGGCGCGAATGGCCAGTTAAAGGTAAATACCTCACCAAATTAGATGGCGTAGATGCAGGTAAAGTAGCTTGCCGCGTTTATAAAACCATTAAGGCGCGCAGGTTATGGGATGTCATTATGTCCAGCACATATGATTTTGCTGAACCAGGTTTTATCTTGATTGATCGTGTAAACGAAATGAACAATAACTGGTTTTGTGAAAATATACGCACCACCAACCCATGTGGCGAACAACCACTGCCACCTTATGGTGCATGTTTATTGGGCTCTGTAAACTTAACGCGCTTCGTAAAACACCCATTCACTGACGAAGCTTACTTCGATTGGAAAGAATACCGCGAAGTAGTCGCAATTTTCACGCGAATGCTAGATAACGTGGTTGAAATCAACGGTTTGCCATTGCAACAACAACGTGATGAAATAATGCGTAAACGCCGTCATGGCATGGGCTATTTAGGCTTAGGTTCAAGCCTGACTATGATGAAACTTAAATACGGTGAGGAAGAATCACTTAAATTTACAGATGAAGTGACCAAAGTAATGGCTGAAGAGGGCTGGAATGTAGGTGTGCAATTGGCAGAAGAAAAAGGTGTTGCACCTATTATGGATGAAAAATTTGAAGTAACCGCTGATATGCTAGCAAAGCGCCCAGAAATGGCGGCAGATGGGATTAAAGTAGGTCAAAAAGTTGCAGGTAAAGTGCTGCTTGGTAAATATAGTCGCTATATGCAACAGTTCCCTGAAGGTTTGCGTAATAAAATCGCTACGCAAGGCGTACGCTTTACACACCACAGTTCAATTGCACCAACAGGCACCATTTCACTTTCATTGGCAAACAATGCAAGTAACGGAATTGAGCCGTCATTCGCGCACCACTATGCACGAAACGTGATTCGGGAAGGCAAAAAATCAAAAGAGAAAGTTGATGTATTCTCTTATGAGCTTTTAGCATACCGTGAGTTGATTAACCCAAATGCTATGCCGTTTAGTGATAAAGAGGATGAAAAGTTGCCTGATTACTTTTTAGATTCATCTACTATTCAAGCTAAAGCACACGTAGATATTCAAGCTGCTTCGCAAAAATGGATTGATAGTTCTATTTCAAAAACCATTAACGTGCCTACTGATTATGATTTTGAAGATTTTAAAAACATCTATCTTTATGCTTACGATAAAGGCTTGAAAGGCTGTACAACGTTTAGATTCAACCCTGAAGCATTCCAAGGAGTGTTGGTGACAGAGAAAGATTTAGAAAACACCACATACAAATTTACATTAGATGATGGCGCTGAAATTGAAGTCAAAGGTAATGAAGAAATTGAATACGATGGAGAGATTCACTCAGCGGCGAATCTTTATGACGCGCTTAAAGAAGGTTACTACGGTAAGTTCTAAGTTTAATTCCCTCTCCCTGTGGGAGAGGGTTAGGGAAGCCTCTCAAGGAGAAAATAAGATGACAGTTAAAATCGAAAAGAAAATCGTCGGCTACGCGCTAGTGAACGAGCAAGATAAAATTGATGCCGCCGCTAAAGCGTTAGAAGCTAATGCAAAAGTCGTACAAATTGGCGAGCCGCTAGATCGCCCAGAAAAAATCACAGGCTCAACTTACAAAGTGAAAACGCCCGTTACCGAGCATGCACTTTACATTACAATCAATGATGTAGTAATGAACGAAGGCACGCCACAAGAGCACCGTCGCCCGTTTGAGATATTCATCAACTCAAAAAATATGGATCACTTTCAATGGATAGTCGCCCTCACCCGCGTCATGTCTGCGGTGTTTCGTAAAGGTGGCGATGTCACATTTTTGGTTGAAGAACTTAAAAGCGTGTTTGAACCAAGCGGCGGCTACTTTAAAAAAGGCGGCAAGTTCGTGCCTAGTCTAGTGGCAGAGATTGGTGAAGTGGTTGAGCAGCATTTGCAATCTATCGGCATGCTTAAAAAACCTGGCTTAGATGAACATCAACAAAAACTGGTGGCAGAAAAACGTGCTGAATATCACGAGAAACACGCCAAACCAGGTGAAGAAGTGACCTCAGAAGGCTTTCCTAAAGGCGCGCAATTATGCAACAAATGTAATACCAAAGCAGCCATTATTATGGATGGCTGTTTGACTTGTTTGAATTGTGGTGAAAGTAAGTGCGGATAAAATAGATGGTTAGTTTAAGGCCCTAATTGTTGTGGAATGCCCCATAAGTTGCAACTTGGACCTCATAAAGTGCTAGTAAAGACCCCATAAGTTGCTACTTAAAAGTGTAAAGTTACTTTGGAATTCATAAATAGTTAGAATATAAAATTGGCGAAATTTTAGAAATTAAATGTCTTATAATTGCAACTTAAGCGTAAATTTGTGGTGAAACTTGCAGCTTATTGGGAGTAGTTAGTAGCAGTATATGGTGTTATGGAAGATCGTAACTTATTGATTTTAATATAATACTGCTTGTAACTTATGAGAGTGCCAACATAAGCTGTAAAAACACCAGTAAATTTCACATCGTTTATTGATTTATTATTTTCCACCCTAGCAAAGCTCAATTAAACATTATGATTGCCAACATTACTGATATGCATGCAGTTACCGAAGCCATCCGCGATGCGGTGGCGCCAGTGTTTTTACTCACTGGGATAGGCTCTATTCTTGGGGTGTTGATTGCCCGTTTGGGTCGTTCTATTGACCGTGCGCGTCTGATTAATGATATGCCAAGTGAGCGGCGTGAAAAGTTTATTCAAGAGTTACATATTATAGTCAGGCGCACCAAATGGCTTAGACGTGCGATTGGTTTGGCTACAATGGCAGCTTTATGTGTGTGCGTTTCTATTGCGAGTTTGTTTATTTCAGTTGAGACAGGTTTTAAAATGCCACATTTGGTGTTGCTTGCATTTATTACGTCGATGTTTTCGGTGATTTTGGCCTTGCTATGCTTTTTGCGTGAGATTGTGCTGGCCTCGCGCGAGGTGATTGTGCCGTTTAAGCATGATTAAATTCAAATTAATTGCTGATTGATTTTAGCTCGTACGCATTATCAAGTAAGCTTTATCTTGTGGTGGCAATGAATCTATTTACATTTTCATGCTCCAAAATACATCTAGTGTTTATTTGAGGTATTTTTGTGAAATTGGGCATACTATGTGGGTTGATAATTTTAACGTTTGCGAACCTTGCCATGGCAATTGAAGAGCCAAAATTCACGGTAGTAGAAAAATCTGGTGATTTCGAGTTGCGTGCTTATGCGCCTAGAGTGGTAGCTGAAACTTGGGTAGATGGATCGCTAGATGATGCTTCTGGCGTTGGTTTTAGGCGCATTGCGGATTATATTTTTGGTAATAATACGTCAAGTGCTGGAAGCAGCGAAAAAATCAGCATGACCGCCCCTGTGACCATGGTGCCAAAAGCTGACAAAGCGACATCAGAAAAAATCAGCATGACTGTGCCAGTCACAATGCAACAGTCTGCAGGTCAGTGGCGCATGTATTTTGTGATGCCCAACCAATATACTTTAAGCACTTTGCCAAAGCCCAATAATGCCGCTGTGATTTTGCGCGAGTTACCAGCAAACCGCGTGGCGGTGCTGCGTTTTTCTGGGCTAGTGGGTGAAGAAAAATCAGCTAAAAAAACAGTTGAGTTGTTAGCTTGGCTTAAAAGCAAAAACATCTCGCCTATCGGTACGCCAGAGCTTGCACGTTATAACCCGCCTTGGACTTTGCCATTTTTGCGTCGCAACGAGGTAATGGTCGAGTATTAGTCTAGGTGCTACATTATCTCCACGTAGCTTAAGTTTCTAATCTCATCAATCTAAAAAAATAATAGAACATTATTGCTTTTGAACGTTATTTATAATTGTTTTCAAATGTATAAAAAGGGTTAATCATGGTGAATCAAGAAATCAATAAAGGCGCTGTAACGTTAGAAGAGATGGTTGCGCATGCGTGTTTTTGTAAGTTGCGCGCCATTTGCTATGATAAAAATAGTAGTGAATGCATGCGCAAAAGAAACATTTACGCAGAGTTTATGGCGAACAAACATATCAAGAATATTGATTAGTTAAGGGGTGGCTATGCAAAACGATGAACAATTAATACTAATTCTTGAAGCAAACAACGCTAAATTAACTGAGATTAATACCAATATGCTCAAGGTGTTTTGGATTGTGGCAGTATTTGCTTTGTTATATTTTGGGTTGATGCTATATCTGCTATTTTTGTAATACATTTTATAGCGGAATGACGCGTATGACATTAACTGCATGCCTTATGGATAGTGGCTTGCAGTCATGCCATTTTTGTAGAAAAGTGCCAAATTTTATTGTGATTTATGGTGTGGCGTGTTAATTTGGTAGTTTGTTTTTTTATGATTTTTGATTAAAAATGTCGAGCCCCCAAGTGACAACTCCACAAGCTATGAATGCTTCAGACTTATTTATTAAAGCGCTAGAAAATGAAGGTGTAGAAATCATTTACGGTGTGCCAGGTGAAGAGAATCTTGATTTTCTTGAAGCCATGCGTAAATCTAAAATTAAGCTGATTTTAACTCGTCATGAGCAGGGTGCGGCTTTTATGGCAGCTACTTACGGCAGATTAACAGGTAAAGCCGGTGTATGCCTTGCAACTCTTGGTCCTGGCGCAACTAATTTGGTGACGCCTGCCGCCTACGCACAACTTGGAGGTATGCCTTTAGTGATGATTACGGGGCAAAAGCCGATTAAACATAGTAAGCAGGGGCATTTCCAGATTATTGATGTAGTTAGCATGATGAAGCCGATTACTAAATATGCTAAGCAGATAGTAAATGTGAACATGATTCCTAGCATGGTGCGTGAGGCTTTCCGAGTGGCGGAAGAAGAGCGACCCGGTGCAGTATTGCTAGAACTGCCCGAAGATGTGGCTCGTGAAATGGTGGAAGGGGATACAACACCAGTATTTGATAAAAGTAGCGCGTTGATTCCTTCAGCAGATAGTCTCAGTATTAAAAAAGCAGTCGAGATGATTAAGCAGGCTGAATATCCTTTGGTATTAGTAGGTGCAGGTGCTAATCGCAAAAGAGTGAATAAGGCGCTTAATCGGTTTATTAAAAAAACAGGCATTTATTACTTCAATACGCCTTTGGGGAAGGGTTGTGTGAGTGGCAAATTGCCACAGTTTATTGGTACAGCAGCGCTTTCAGATAACGACTATGTGCACTGTGCGATTGACCGCTCAGATTTGATTATTAATGTCGGCCACGATGTCATTGAAAAGCCGCCCTTTTTTATGACACATGGTGGCAAAAAAGTCATTCATGTTAATTTTAGCTCGGCAATAGTGGATAACGTTTATTTTCCGCAATTAGAGGTGGTTGGTGACATTGCACATTCCATCAATGCACTTAGTAAGGCTTTGAGTGGCATTAACCGTGAATATCCGTACTTTGCCAGAGTAAGAGAAGAGCTTTATGCGCGCATGGCCAAACGTGCTAATTATCCAGACTTTCCTATTAAACCACAGCGCTTTGTTGCTGATGTGCGCAGGGCCATGCCAGCCAATGGCATTATCGCGCTCGATAATGGTGTTTATAAGGTATGGTTTGGGCGTAATTACCCTGCTACAGCTCCAAACACAGTGTTGCTGGATAATGCATTAGCAACCATGGGTGCAGGACTACCTTCAGCAATTGAGGCGGCTCGGCTATATCCTGACCGTAACGTCATGGCGATTTGTGGTGATGGCGGTTTTATGATGAATAGCCAAGAAATGGAAACGGCTATTCGTCTTAAAGTGAATCTTGTCGTGCTAATTTTAAACGACGGTGCTTTTGGCATGATTCGCTGGAAACAAGGCGCAATGGGGTTGCAAGATTTTGGGTTGGAATTCGGCAATCCTGATTTTGTGATGTATGCCAATAGTTATGGTGCCAAAGGCCACCGCGTGGAAACTACGGAAAGCTTTTTGCCACTCATAAAAAAATGTTTTAAAGAAGGTGGCGTTCATTTGATTGATTTGCCAGTCGATTATTCAGAAAATGCCAAAGAGTTGATAGATGAGCTTAGAGAAAAAGTATGTGTAATTTGATGCTTGACACAAATAATTAAACAGCGCATGGTCGTATGGTGAGTGTTTATTTAATAATCAAGCGGTAGCGCTACCGCTTGATGCATTTTTTTAAAATGCCTTGTATAGATTAAATGTACTAATCAGGCTGATTAAGCTGCCGACTAGAAGTAACAATGTTTTGGTTTTGAGTTGCTTGGTAATGTAAGCGGCAAAAGGGGCGGCAAATAAACCTCCTATCACTAGGCCTGATACGATAATCCAGACGCTTTTGTCTAAAATTGAAAATAACGATGCGGCTACTGTGACCGTTAGAAAAAACTCGGAAAAATTGACTGAGCCGATGGTGGTTCTGGGGTCGTGCCCAGAGCCAACCAGAGAAGTCGTGACAATTGGGCCCCAGCCACCACCACCAGTAGTGTCCATAAAGCTTCCAAAGAGTGCTAATGGTGCAACTTTGGCTGTGTTTATTTCATGGCGAGGGTGAATATGGCGAAACGCCTTGCTGAAGACATATAAACCCATTAGCAATAAGTAAGCACTGATATAAGGCTTAAGCGCTTTGCCATCAACATTAGCTAGTACATACGCGCCAATTAATGCACCAATAATGCCAGGGATAAGTAAACTGAAAAAGAGTTTTTTATTCACATTACCCATTTTTAGGTGCGATACACCAGATACACCAGTTGTAAAAACCTCCGCTAAATGTGTTGCGCCGCTTGCCATGGCTGGTGTGGCGCCTACAGCTAACAAGAAACTACTTGCAGTAACCCCATAAGCCATGCCGAGTGCACCATCAATGACTTGGGCGACAAGCCCAACCGCGACCGCACTCCAAAACATTGGGTTATGTAAGGCATTGCTAATAATTTCACTGCCACTTAAGCTGTTTCCACCCAAAAATATTTGATAGCTGAAGTAGACAACTAGACCTGTTAACACAGCAACTACCACATAACTAGCTATTCTAAGTAGCGGATGATCGGATGCATGTGTGACATCATACTCAGCGGGCGGCAGGCCCAACTCAACATGAGGTTGGCTAATGACTTCATCATCTAAATCTAAGCGGCGAATTTTCAAAACAGTACTCCTGAAACATGCCAATTAATGACATGTGGTTGAATAAGATGTGTATTCTATAGGCACTTATTTATATTATTAAATACTATATAAATATAAATTAATAATTTTTAGTTATAAACAAATTTGGCTAAACAAGCTTTAATCTTTAAGTGCTGATAGCTATTACTTGAATAGAAGGCATTTGAATAAGGAGATGAATTGAAAAATTGCTTATTACTCGTAATTTAACTAATATCCTACTAATTTAGTAAGGATTGTTAAGATGGAAATTCCCTCTGTAATAGTGCCACATGGTTTTGGCTTTAATTTCGATAATAGTTATCTTCATCTGCCACCTATTTTTCATAAAAAGCAATTACCAACCGCGGTTAAAAATCCACATATTGCAATTTTTAACGATGCTTTGGGGTTGGCACTGGGTTTAAATGCTGATGTTTTAAAAAAACATGGTGCTGATGGATTGTCAGGTAATACTCTGTTTATCGGCTCTGAGCCTATCTCGCAGGCTTATGCAGGGCATCAGTTTGGGCATTTTAATATGCTGGGGGATGGGCGTGCAATTTTGTTGGGCGAGCACATTACGCCAAGTAAGCAGCGTGTTGACATTCAGCTAAAAGGTTCTGGTAGAACGCCATATTCTCGCTCGGGAGATGGTCGTGCTGCCTTGGCGCCTATGTTGCGAGAATACCTGATTAGTGAGGCGATGTTTGCGTTTGGCATTCCTACCACGCGTAGCCTTGCTGTGACGACAACAGGCGAGCATGTATATCGTGATGGTGCTTCAGCTGGGGCAGTGTTAACACGAATAGCAGCGAGCCATTTACGTGTAGGTACATTTCAATTTGCGGCTTCTAGGCAAAACCTGCAACAACTACAGGCTTTGGCTGATTACGCAATTAATCGGCATTTCCCAGAAATCGTAAACGCTGAAAATAAGTATCTTGAGTTGCTGAAGCAGGTGATTAATTTGCAGGCTTCTCTCATAGCCCAATGGATGCATGTGGGCTTTATTCACGGTGTTATGAATACAGATAATATGAGTATTTGTGGCGAAACCATTGACTATGGCCCATGTGCATTTATGAATACATATCTGCCTGAAACGGCATATAGCTCTATTGATACTGGCGGGCGTTATGCGTTTGCAAATCAGCCCAATATTGCGCATTGGAACTTAATCAGGCTTGCTGAAACGCTTTTGGCGCTGATTGACAAGTCAGAAGAAATAGCCATTACACTTGCCTCCGAATGTTTAGATGCATATCCAGTTATATTTTTCGATTACTGGCATGCTGGCATGCGCAAGAAATTGGGGATTTTCAACGCAGAGGCAGAAGACACGAAGCTGGTAGAAGATTTTCTTATGCACATGCAAAAGAATAAAGCCGACTACACCAATACCTGTAGCGCGTCAACTATCTTGTCTAGTTCAGCGACAATTATCTTGTCTAGTTGACGCTGAGATTTTTACTACTGTTTTTGCATAGATGATTTTCTTCGGTAGCTACCTCCTTCACACTGAATGATG